>Ga0209075_1000340_pt1 | contig 44891 bp, 38 predicted proteins | sample Stecom2011_FD_187523 | JGI IMG/M metagenome (GOLD analysis project Ga0209075, IMG submission 187523) | Agricultural soil microbial communities from Utah to study Nitrogen management - Steer compost 2011 (SPAdes) (version 2) | ecosystem: Environmental > Terrestrial > Soil > Agricultural land...
GAAACAATAACTGACATCGAGTAATCGATGTAAGCGGATTTCATTTCATCTTCGATATTAATCTTAATGATTCTTTCTCCTTCTGCCATCTTGTCATTTAATTTATTACTGCACGAAAATTGCGTGCGTTTAGAATGTCCGAAAATAAGGATTTAAATCAAGTTAACGGTTAGTTTTTTCTTAATTTATAAACAAAATTCTGTGAATAATTGTGAACAACTTAAACCATTTTGATTAAAAATCGTTTTATTTTTGAAAGTGTTGTTATACTCTTACTGTATAGAACACAAAATTATGTATATTCGTAAACTATGGAAGCAAAATTTTCACCAAGAGTAAAAGATGTAATTAACTTTAGTCGCGAGGAGGCACTTCGTCTCGGAAACGATTATATAGGTGTTGAACACCTACTCCTTGGCTTAATTCGTGAAGGAGAAGGTTTAGGCATTCGCGTGTTAAAGGAGTTTAATTTAGATTTGGAACAAATCCGTTATCAAATTGAATCTTATTTAAACAAATCAACAAATAGTGCAGCAAAAGATTTAACCAATATACCTTTGGTTAAACAAGCTGAAAAAGTATTAAAAATAACCTATCTTGAAGCAAAATTATTTAAAAGCACTGTAATTGGTACAGAACATTTATTATTGTCTATTCTTAAGGATGAAAATAATGTTGCATGCCGTACCTTAAATAAATACGGAGTAATTTATGATAATGTTAAAGATGAAATTGAAGCTATGTTAGAAGAAAATAATCCAAGATTTGAATTCCCAGGATCCGATGAAGGTGGTGGAGATGCTGGTTTCTCAGCTGGATCTGGATCTGCGGGTGGTGCAAGGAAACCTGGAGATACAAAATCAAAAACGCCTGTTCTCGATAATTTTGGTCGTGACTTAACGAAATTGGCTGAGAATGATCAGCTCGATCCTATTGTAGGTCGTGAAAAAGAAATTGAACGTGTTAGTCAAATTCTATCACGTAGAAAGAAAAACAATCCAATTCTTATTGGGGAACCTGGTGTTGGTAAAAGTGCCATTGCTGAAGGTTTAGCCTTGAGAATTGTACAACGTAAAGTATCTCGTGTACTTTTTGATAAGAGAATTGTTTCTCTTGATTTGGCTTCTCTTGTTGCGGGAACAAAATACCGTGGACAATTTGAGGAAAGAATGAAAGCTGTAATGGCGGAAATTGAGAAAAATAGAGACGTTATCTTATTTATTGATGAGATTCATACAATTGTTGGTGCTGGAGGAGCAAGTGGTTCTCTTGATGCCTCGAATATGTTCAAACCTGCTTTAGCACGTGGAGAACTTCAAGCAATTGGTGCAACAACATTAGATGAATACCGTCAGCACATTGAAAAAGATGGAGCTCTTGAACGTCGTTTCCAAAAAGTATTGGTTGAACCAACTACTATTGATGAGACTATTCAAATTCTTGAGAACATTAAGGAACGTTATGAAGACCACCACAGTGTGTCCTATACTAAAGATGCTATTAAAGCATGTGTGACTTTAACTGATCGTTATATTTCTGATCGTCACTTACCTGATAAAGCGATTGATGCTTTGGATGAAGTAGGTTCACGTGTGCATTTAACGAACATCAATGTTCCTCCTGTTATTATTGAAATTGAAGGGAAAATCGAAGAGATTAAGGATAAGAAAAATGATGTCATTAAATCACAACAGTATGAAAAAGCTGCTGAATTAAGAGATACTGAAAAGAAACTTCAAGACGAACTTGAAGAAGAGAAGTTAAAATGGGAAGAGGACACTAAAAATCATAAGGTAACTGTTACTGTTGAAAACGTAGCCGATGTGGTTGCTATGATGACAGGAATTCCCGTTCAACGAATCGCTGAGAAAGAAAGTGGTAAGTTGGCGAAAATGGAATCTGAAATTAGAGGGAAAATTATTGGTCAAGATGAAGCTGTTTCTAAAGTTGTGAAAGCAATTCAAAGAAATCGTGCTGGATTAAAAGACCCTAATAAACCAATTGGTTCTTTCTTCTTCCTTGGACCTACAGGTGTTGGTAAGACTCTACTTGCAAAGGTGTTGGCAAAACACATGTTTGATTCTGAAGATGCACTAATCCGTGTGGATATGTCTGAATACATGGAGAAATTCTCTATCTCAAGATTGGTTGGAGCACCTCCAGGATATGTAGGATATGAAGAAGGTGGACAGTTGACCGAGAAAGTAAGAAGAAAGCCCTACTCTATCATTCTTTTAGATGAGATAGAAAAAGCGCATCCAGATGTATTTAACTTGTTGCTACAAGCTCTTGATGATGGTCATATGACGGATGGTTTAGGCCGTAAGATTGATTTTAAGAATACAATCATCATCATGACTTCTAACATTGGAGCGCGTCAACTACAAGACTTCGGAACTGGGGTTGGTTTTGGAACTGCAGCAAGAACAGCAGCTACTGATGAAGATCAGAAATCTGTTATTCAAAATGCATTGCGTAAAGCATTCTCTCCAGAATTCTTGAACCGTGTGGATGACATGATCTTATTCAAGTCTCTAGAACGTGACGATATTTATAAAATCATTGATCTTGAATTAGCTAGTCTATATGGCAGAATTAATGAATTAGGTTATGAAATTGAATTACAAAAAGAAGCGAAAGACTTTATTGTAGATAAAGGTTATGATTCTAAATTTGGTGCGCGTCCTTTAAAACGTGCGATTCAAAAGTATATTGAAGATCCTTTAGCAGAACAAATTATTAATGCTACTATTAAAGAAGGTGACAAAATTTCTTTAACACTTAATGAAACTCAAGATGGTTTGACTTCTAAAGTTGTGAAAGGAAAAAAAATCAAAGGTTCTAAAAAAGAAGAAGAATAATTAATGATTTATCATTTACAAAGGGAGTGTTTTAATGCTCCCTTTTTTAGTTTTTAAGCATGAGAAAGTATATCGTTTGTTTTGTATCCATTTTAATTATTCAGTCAACTCATAGTCAAGTTAATCCTACATTGGTAAATATTCCACACGAGGTATTTGTAAATGGGGGCTCTGATGATTTTGACAAAATTTTATTTCAAGATGAATCCTTGGCAGAAAAAGTTAAGGTGCTTCATACCTATAACGAATTAGGGCACGATCTGACTGTCCAAACCAATTCATTTGAACAATATTGGGCTCGTTATAAAAGCCAATGGAGTTTTATACAGTTTAAAGAAGGAGCCACTCCGCTACTTCTTTTTTCAGGATTAAAAAACAATTTGGACGAGCGTGAATACGTTGAAATATTCAGTCTAGAAGCGGAACGTAACAACCGATTGTTATTTGGTGAAGTGGGTAATCTTTTGGCTTATAAAAGACACCCTTTTACGAATGAAATAATACTTTTTGTTCATAAGTATCCATGCTGTAAAAGCGCTAGTCATAATATATACAGAATTCGACAACTCAATGACAAACTCCATTTTACCGATCGGTTTTTTGTGGGGAGAGATATAGGTGATATGGTTGGACCTTTCTTTCCAAAAGAAGTTAAAGACAATGGGAAATATTCTTTTCTAAAAGAAAGAACAGAATTGCGTTGGTCTCCAGCAGTTGTAACGAAAAATGCTTTCGAAGAATGGACAGAATCCAATCTAATTATCCATTATAATGAAGGTGCAATGTATAAGGTTCTTCACGATCAAGGAGAGTGGTATTTTGTCATCTTTTTTAACGGAATAGCCGAAGAACAGAGCATGATGCTTAATTATACCAACTTTGGAAACAAAGGAGTTTATGGATGGATTAAGAAATAACCCTCTTATTATGCAAAAGTCAAGTATATTTGCACCCGAAATGAAATTGAATTACAAAGATAAATTAAAGCATCCTGTTTTTAAAGTAACGCGTGAAATTGTCACCGAAGAAGGCTTGGAATCTTATGTTATCGGTGGATTTGTAAGAGATTTGATTTTGGAAAGACCTTCAAAAGACATCGATATTGTCGTAGTCGGTGATGGTTTAGAATTAGCAGAGAAAGTAGCTAAAAAGCTTCGCGTAAAGAAAGTTACCCGTTTTAAGTCTTTTGGAACTGCACATTTTATGTATAAAGACCTCGATGTTGAATTCGTAGGAGCAAGAAAAGAATCTTATCAAAGAGATTCTAGAAAACCTATTGTTGAAGATGGTACTTTGGCAGATGATCAAAAACGCAGAGATTTTACAATCAATGCACTCGCATTAAGTTTACATGAAGATAATTTCGGAGATTTAATTGATCCATTCAATGGAATTGAAGATTTGGAAAATGGCATTATCCGCACGCCATTAGATCCTGCAATTACTTATTCTGATGATCCTTTGCGCATGTTACGGGCAATTCGTTTTGCTACACAACTAGACTTCAAGATAGAGAATGAAAGTTTGAGTGCAATTAAAGAAAATGCTGAACGCTTAACTATTATTTCCGAGGAAAGAATTGCGGAGGAATTAAATAAGATAATTCTAAGCAAAACTCCCTCAAGAGGATTTAAATTACTGTATTCAACACACCTCCTCCATCAGTTTTTTCCAGAAATGGTAGAATTGGCAGGAGTTGAAACTATAAATGGATATTCACACAAAGATAATTTCTACCATACGCTTGAGGTACTTGATAATATTTCAGAACATACGGATGATTTATGGTTGAGATGGGCAGCTATCATGCATGATATCGCTAAACCTCCTACAAAAAGATTCAATCCAAAGGTGGGATGGACATTCCATGGCCACGAAGACCTAGGTGCTAAAATGGTTCCGAAGATTTTTCGCCGGTTAAAATTACCCATGGATGCTAAAATGAAATATGTGCAAAAGCTCGTAAGACTTCATTTACGTCCAATTTCTTTAGTTAAAGGTGATGTTACTGATTCTGCCATTCGAAGATTATTAAACGAGGCAGGTGATGATATAGAAGACTTAATGTTGTTGTGTAATGCTGACATTACTTCAAAAAATGAATTTAAAGTTAAAAAATACAGAAATAACTTTAAGAAAGTTGAGGAAAAACTAAAATCTGTTGAAGAAAAAGACAGTGTTCGTAATTTCCAACCTCCTATTGATGGGAAAATAATAATGGAAACTTTTGACATTAAGCCTTGTGGAGAGATTGGAGTGATTAAAAATAAAATAAAAGAAGCTATTTTAGAAGGTGAAATCCAAAACGATTACCAAGAAGCATTTGAAATGATGTTGAAATTAGGTGAAGATTTGGGTTTGAAAAGATAGAAAACTATTACCTTCGTTAATTGTTCAATAGCAAATGTAAATATGGCAGGACTGAAATTTAGAATATTGCTTGATAGTATTGAGAATACTGAAGTTTTTAGAGATATTTTAATCAATGATGATTTTAATTTTGAACACTTCTATAACACTATTCTTGATGCTTTTGGACTTCCTAATGATCAAATGGCTTCCTTTTTTGTAAGTGATGAAGATTGGAATAAAGGAGAAGAAATATCTCTTATGGACATGTCATTTGGTGCTTATGATGATGAAGAAGCACCATTGGAAATGAATACGTTGTTATTAAAGGAAAAGATATTTTCGCCAAAACAACGTTTTATATTGGTACATGACTTTTTAGCTATGTGGATTTTCTTAATTGAATTGCATGAAATCACCGAAGAAGAAGTTGAAACACCCCAATTATTATTAGAAGTGGGTGTTATTCCTCAAGAATTAATTGAAAAAGGTCCTAAATCAATGGAGGATATGCATTTTGAGACAGATAAAGATCCAAATAGCGAAGATTTTGACATGGATGATTTTGGGGATTTTGACGATGAATTTGAGAATGGTCAATTCGATAATATTGATGATTACGATATCTAAAGATGGATAAAAAAGACCCTATAGGAAATGCCATTTGGGATTATCATACACAGAATTCTCCACAAGATATTATAGTGGAGTCTGACCTTGTTGAAGATGACGTTTTGCCTATTGATGTACTTTTTAGAAATTTTGAATCTTTTCCAAAACTAGAACTTACTGCAATGGAATACTGCAAAGGTAAAATTCTAGATATTGGTGCCGCAGCTGGTCCGCACACTAAATACCTTATTGAGAAAGGATTTGATGTTAGCACTATTGAAGTGAGTCCTATTGCGCATCGTTATTTAAAAGAGGTTTTGCCAGAAGCAACTCATTATTCTGCACGAATTCAAGAATTCAATACTGGTGGCTTTGATACGATCTTGCTACTCATGAATGGTATCGGACTTGCGGGGACTTACAACCAAGTTGCCCCTTTCTTAAAACATTTGGCAAGTTTATTGAATCCGGGCGGGAGCATTCTTTGCGATTCTACGGATGTTCAAAATGTATTTGAAGATGACGAAGGTGCACTTTGGGTAGATTTAAATGCAAATTATTACGGGGAATTCAAATTCAACATGAAATACAAAGATTCTGAAAGCGGCTGGTTTAACTGGGTATATCTTGACTTAAAGAATTTTGAGAAATTTACACATGAAGCTGGACTTCAATTAACTTTACTGGATGAAGATGAAAATTCTTTTTTAGTTCAATTAAAAAACAAATAAATATGAAAAATTTAATCTTACTTTTTACTGCTTTAATTTTCGCTGTTCCTTTTGGAATTGCTCAAGATACTCTCACTACTTCCCTATTGTGGGAAGTTTCAGGAAAGAAAGTGAAATCTCCTTCTTATGTTTTTGGAACGATGCACTTGATTCCAAATGATGACTTCTTATTCCCTGAGTCCTTACAAGAAAAAGTGAAAGGAGCTGATATTCTGGTCATGGAAATTGGTGGACTTTCAGAACAAATGAAAGCAATGAAACTGATGATGCTTGATTCTGGAACGATGTTCGACTATTTTACTGAGCCTCAATTAGATTCATTGTTTAAATACACCGAAACTGAATTAGGATACGATGAAGCAAAAATGCGTATGGCTTTTAGTAAAATGAAGCCTTTTGTGTTATTGCAATTGTTTACAAAAGAGGCATTTGGAGAAAATCCTCAGAGTTATGAGATGTCACTTGAGAAGTTAGCCAAAGCCAATCAACTTGAAGTATTAGGACTTGAAACTATTGAAGAACAAATGGGGTTTATTGATGGATTGAGTACAGAAGACCAGGTCAACATGATTATGGAAAATCTACGTTCAAATGACAAAGATTTTAGTGAAACAAGAAAGTTAATTGATATGTATCTGTCTCAAGATATTGATGCTATTCACAATTACACCGTAAGTTCAGGAATGAGTTCTCCAGAGTTTGAAGAAAACTTCCTCAATAAACGAAATAAAAACTGGATTGAACCCATCAAGAAAATCGTAAAGAAAAATAAAGCTTTTATCGCTGTAGGTGCTGCTCATTTAGGTGGACCACAAGGCGTAATCCAATTATTAAAGGATGAAGGCTACACTTTAACTCCTGTAAAATTATAATTTATGAAATGGATTGGTCTTTTTGTATTGTTACTCTCTATAACAAGTTGTACAACCTACTCTGAAAGAGATTTAGAAGGTTTTGATAAAGAAATCCAAGCTTATTTGGATTCTACAGGATTGAAAATGGAGAAAACTGAAACAGGTCTCTACTACTCCATTTTAAACGAAGGAGAGGGTGAAAAACTCATTGGCTACAAAGATCAAGTAACATTTTCCTACAAAGGATCTTTTCTCAACGGAAACACATTTCAAGTAATCGGAAAAGAAGAACCACTTGTTTACAAGGTAAATCAACTGATAATCGGTTGGCAAGACGCCCTTATGATGTTGAAAGAAGGTGGGCGCATTCATATTATCATACCTCCTCAATTGGGTTATGCAACTCAGAAGACGGATGTTATTCCAGCGAATACTGTTTTAATGTATGAGTTGGAGGTTTTGGAGGTGAAGTAGGTTTGTTATCACAAAAAACATTGCTGAGTCTAACGAAGCCATCTCGTGGTCGTATACACCCAAATCTAATAAAAAAACTCAACAAAAAAGCCCTAACATTATTGTCAGGGCTTATCATAATTTCTATATCTAGTATTCTAGTAATATATCAATCTTCTCACTTTCGCTACGTACTTAGCCAAACGAATTACTTGTTTAGTATATCCAAACTCGTTATCGTACCAAGTGTAAAGTACGACATTCTTCTTGTCGTTAGAAACGATTGTCGCTGGTGAATCAAATACTGAACAGCAAGTATTTCCAATGATATCATTTGAAACCAATTCTTCATCAATTGAATAGTGAATCTGATTAATCAAGTTACCATTTAGTGCTGCGTATCTAATTTCATTGTTTACATCTTCAAGTGTAACTTCCTTTCCTAATTCTAAAGCAAGAATAGCCAAAGAACCGTTTGGAGTTGGAACACGTACCGCATTAGCAGTTAGCTTATTATCTAGACTTGGAATTACTTTCGTAACTGCCTTCCCTGCTCCTGTTGAAGTAATTACCATGTTAATTGCAGCTGAACGACCTCTTCTTGGTTTCTTGTGCATGTTGTCCAATAAGTTTTGATCGTTGGTATAAGCGTGAACTGTTTCTATATGTCCTTTAACTACGCCAAATTTATTGTTGATTACTTCTAAAATTGGAGAAATAGCGTTCGTTGTACAAGAAGCTGCAGAGAAAATCTTGTCATTTTCCAAATCCAAGTTACCTTGATTGATTCCGTACACAATATTTGGAATACCTCTTCCAGGTGCAGTTAAAATAACACGCGCTGCTCCTTTCGACTGAAGGTGTCTTGATAAACTTTCTTTATCATTAAAAACTCCTGTATTGTCGATAATCAAAGCATTGTTAATTCCAAATTGAGTGTAGTCTACATCTTCTGGATTTTTAGCTTCAATCATATGAATCTTCATTCCATTGATGTTTAACACTTTGTTTTCAGTATCTACATCTACAATTCCATCAAAAGTTCCATGAACAGAATCGTTTTTGAACAATGCAGCACGTTTTTTAATGATATCATCCGACACATCACGTGTTACAATCGCTCTCAAACGCAATTGTTGACCTTTTCCAGCTTGCTTGATTAATTCACGCGCAGCCAAACGTCCAATCCGTCCAAATCCATATAAGACTACATCACGCGGCTCCATTGAAAACTTATCTTGACCGATAAAGTCTTTTAAAGTTTCTTGTAAAAACGCTAGTTCATCCTTATACTTCCCTTTTGATTCAAGGTATTCATAAGCTAAACGTCCGATGTCTAATTTTGATGGAGCCAAGTCCATTTTCAATAGTGCTTCAGCCAATGAGGATGTTGTATAAACATCAATTGGTTTCTGAACCACAGTTCGAGAGTACTCATGTAAATTCATGATCTCGGAAACTGTTAAGCTTACAAGATGATTTCTAAACAATACTAATTCAACTCCTTTATCATAAAGTAGTTGTCCGGTTTTACTAGCCAATTTAACAGCAGCTCTTTCTCTTTTAACGTGAGCGTCTAACTGTTCTTCATATCCGTTTGAAGTACTCATATTCCTTTTGTTTATGTTTTGATTTTAAATTATTACGTACAAAAAAGGGCCACTAATACTAGCGGCCCCGAAATTTCTTATCCTAAATAAGCTTTTAAAAGTTTATTTCGCGAAGTGTGTCGCAGTCGACGTATCGCTTTTTCTTTTATTTGACGAACTCTTTCTCTTGTAAGATTGAATTTCGATCCTATTTCTTCTAATGTTAATCCGTGGTTCATTCCAATTCCGAAGAATAAACGAATAATCTCACGTTCTTTATCTGTTAATGTTGAAAGTGAACGTTCAATCTCACGTTGTAATGACTCTGCCATTAATAAAGCATCCGCTTTAGGAGAATCACCATTCGCCATAACATCCATTAATGTACCTCCATCCTCATTTGCTGATAAAGGCGCATCCATAGATACATGACGTCCTGAGACATTCATACTTTCTTTAATCTTATCTTCTGGAACTTCCAATGCTTCTGCCAATTCCTCAGCTGAAGGTGGACGCTCATATTCTTGCTCTAAACGCGAGAAAGCTTTGTTGATCTTGTTTAACGAACCAACTTGGTTCAAAGGCAAACGAACAATACGTGCTTGCTCAGCCAATGCTGAAAGAATAGATTGACGAATCCACCATACTGCGTATGAAATGAACTTAAATCCACGTGTTTCATCAAACTTTTGAGCCGCTTTAATCAAACCTAAGTTTCCTTCGTTAATTAAATCGGGCAGTGTTAATCCTTGGTTTTGGTATTGTTTCGCGACTGAGACAACGAATCTTAGGTTTGCACGAGTCAATTTCTCTAATGCACGTTGATCACCTTGTTTAATCTTTCTTGCCAACTCTACTTCCTCGTCGGCAGTAATCAATTCTTCTTTACCAATATCCTGAAGGTACTTATCTAGTGATTGACTTTCGCGGTTAGTTATTGACTTTGTAATCTTAAGTTGTCTCATGTTTTTCTTATCCTTATTAAATAATGTGAAATAAAGTGTGGCAAATTTACACCAATTAAACTATACTACAAAATATAAGTTGATGCAAATTTTTAAATCCACTTAATATAAAAAAATGCTCTTGGATAATATTATCCAAGAGCGTTAATATAACGGATGAATTTCCTAAAGGTTACAGTCCAAATCCAACATAATCTTTTCGTCCACTTTCAGTCATCACTTCAAGTAGAATTCCATTTTGATCTTTGCGTTTTAAATAGTTTGTCAACTGCTCAACACTTGTCACTTCTTCATTATTGATTTTTGTGATGATTATCCCTTTTGTTAACCCTATGGATCGCAATTTACCTGTAGAAATAGAGGAAATCTTAACACCGTTCTTAATGTTTAACTCTTTTTTCTCGGTTTTGGTTAATTCAACAAATGTTGCTCCCAATGCTGAATGCTTCTCTAGCTCAGCTTTAGATGTCAAGTCTGTATTTCCATCTATGTTCTTTAACAATACATCTTTAGTGATGATTTCACCATCTCTTCTGATCGTTAAAGCCACGATATCACCTGGTCTTCTTCTTCCTATCTCTTCTTGTAATTCAGCAGTAGAATTAATGTTCTTCGTTCCTACCTTCAATATCACATCGCCTTCCTTAATTTTAGCTTTTTCTGCGCCAGAACCTTCATTTACTCCAGCAACATAAAGTCCTTTTGAATCAATAAGTTTCTTTTCGTTGATTAAGTCTTGTGTGATTTCTTGAATTTGTATACCTAAAAATCCACGTTGTACCATTCCGTAATCAATCAGGTCATTCATTATTTTAGCAACTAAACGTGAAGGAACAGCAAATGAATACCCAGCATAATTTCCAGTTTGAGATGCAATTGCCGTATTAATTCCGATCAATTGTCCTTGCGTATTGATTAATGCTCCTCCAGAATTCCCTGGATTCACAGCAGCATCTGTCTGAATAAATGATTCTATAGGAATGATGTTTTTGTTTTGACTTCCTATAATATTGATATTTCTAGCCTTTGCAGAAACAATTCCAGCGGTTACTGTTGAATTCAAATTGAATGGATTTCCAACTGCAAGTACCCACTGCCCTACTTTAACATCATCGCTGTTCGCAATTGGAATAGCGCGCAATCCAGTTTTATTGATTTTCAACACAGCAATATCTGTCGAAGGATCTGTTCCCACAACTACTGCATCGAATGTGGTGTTATCATTTAAAGTTACTTGAATTTCACTTGCATTTTGAATCACGTGATTATTGGTTACGATATATCCATCTTGCGAAATAATTACTCCAGAACCTGAACCGCTACCATATTGTTTTCGTTCACGTCCGGCTCCTGGACCGTAAAAGAACTCCAAAAACGGATCTCTTTGAACATAAGACTGCACGACTTGTGTCTTTACGTGCACCACAGAATGAACACTCTCTTCGCTGGCTTTTGTAAAATCAAGTTTCCCATCTAATTCTGAGGGAGAGAAATTCACCTGAGAAATGGGTCCATTTGTGTCTTCAATTAAGGTGTTTTGAGTGCGTGCGTTTATTTCGAACCCTTCCGAATTAAACATAAAAAACACACCTAAGGGCAATAATCCTCCAAGGATTCCTAAGCCTAATGATTTCATATTTTTCTTCATTTTTTTATTGTTTTAATCTTTAACCTTTAACCTCTCCAATATTAACACCAATCTTCATGTTTTGTTAAAGAAAATGCGTTAAAAGTTGTTAAGCATTTATTCATTCTTTTTATGTACTTTTGTTCACCTTTTGGAGATATAAAATTAAATGAAACAAGGAGTTATATATTTACTTATATTAATTGGCGGAATTGGAATTGGTTACATTTTCAATCTTCTTTTTAATGCACCTACCGAAAATGAAACGGAAACTGAAAAAGTCATTGTTCAAAAGGTAAAAAAGAAAATCATAAGGGACACTGTACAGGTTGAAAGAATTGTTTATACAAGTACAGTAGACACCAGTAATATAGCTGAATCATTAGAATATGCTGATAGTTTAGATTATGCTTATGATGAAGAGAGCAATCAATATTATTCGTCTGAAGAATCGGAAGAAATCATCATCAAAGAAGAATTAATCTCACAAAGAACAATATCTCTTGCTCCACCTAAAAATGATTCAACTGATGTTTCTAAACTCCTGGATCTGAAGAGCAATGCTTTTTCCAATGAAATAATTGTAGAGTTTTGGCAAAGTCCATTGAATATTACGGGCTATGAATTGTCTCGAAATAAGCTGAAATTGTTTGGGTTTAATCCAAATGAATCTATTTCTTTGCATTTGGGAACAAATGAAGACCAACTCTTCTTGAATACAGATTCGATGAGTCTTCTGCTTCAAAAAACAAAACAGTTTAAAACATTAAAACTAAAATGACCTTTTCTTTTACAAAGTATCAAGGTACTGGGAATGACTTTATAATGGTGGATTGTACATCTGCTGAAAATTTCAGTTTGACTTCTGATGAAATAGAAGGATTATGCGACAGAAGGTTCGGTATTGGAGCTGATGGAGTAATCTTGATTTTTAAGCACCCTACCCTTGACTTTACAATGGTTTATTATAACTCTGATGGTACGACAAGTTTTTGTGGTAACGGTGCACGTTGCGCTGTTCATTTTGCCAAATCGTTAGGGCTGTTTAAATCGAAAGCCATTTTTGAAGCAATTGATGGAATTCATACTGCTGCCCTAGAAAATGGAATAATCGCTTTAAAAATGAATGATGTTAAAACTTTTACAAAAGATGAAACAGCTTTCATATTAAATACAGGAAGTCCACATTATGTAAAATTTGTAGCAGATTTAGATGATGAGAATATTGTAGAATATGGTAAAAACATACGCTATTCCTCAAAATATAAGGAAAATGGTATCAACGTTAATCTAGTTGAGGTACTGCAAGATAACCATTTAGAAATGCTGACTTATGAACGAGGCGTTGAAGATGAAACTTATTCTTGTGGAACAGGTGCAACCGCTGTTGCTTTGGCTTTTGCGCTTGTACTAGATTATGATGACATAGATGTTAAAATAACGGTCAAAGGAGGTGAATTAGGTGTTAAAGCAGAACGTTTCGATGACTCATTTGAATCAATTTACTTGATTGGACCAGCAGAAAAAGTGTTCGATGGAAGCATATCAATATAAAATCAGCAAAAAAGAATCAAAGGTAATTACCGTAATGGGTGACTTCCCTAAAGATTCTACTTTTCTCTATATTTTTCACGCGGATAAAATTCCTCCGCATATTGGTTTTGTTGATCATAATCTTTTTTATTCCCTAAAAGCAAATTCAATTGATTTAGCGTTAAACGTTGACCGTATTAATCAAATGATTCTTAGGAAGAAAATTCCTACCCTTATAATTGAATTGAATGCTTTTCATTTAGAAAGTGACTTTATTCTGGATTTGTTTGGTTCTTATGGAAATAAGTTAGATTCTGGAATTACTTGTCTTAATCCAATCGATATTCTGCTTCACGGGGAAGTGAAACATAAAAAGATAGGTGAACTTCTTGATACATTGACGAAAAATCAACGTATCCAAAAGGTGTTTTCTTTTGCTTTGCCTGAAAATTACAATGGAATAAAAAATTATTCAATAAATGACATTGAAAATCGTATCTTTGAGCTACAATGCTTAAAGGAAAAAGAATATATCTGCGACAAATAGAGGAAACTGATGTTAACATCCTATTGTTATGGGAAAATGACACAGAAAATTGGCGTTACAGCGAATCTGAAGCACCATTCTCCTTACACCAACTTCAACATTACGTTAAAAACGCTAGTCATGTTCGTCAAAATGAACAATTGAGGTTTATCATATGCTTGAATGAAAATGATAAGGCAATTGGAACTGTCGATCTTTTTAAAATAGATTTTAAAAATATGCGGGCTGGAGTTGGAATTCTAATCGCAGACCCAGAAAATCGTCAGAAAGGTTACGCTCAAGAAGCTCTTTCACTATTGGAAAACTTTGCTTCAATAAAATTAAGCCTAGATCAGTTGTATTGTGAAATACAGTCTGACAATGAAGGCAGCATTCAATTGTTTGTAAAAGCAGGTTTTATTCAGACGGGAACAAAAAAGAATTGGTATAAATTTAAAGATAAGACAATCGATGCTTATTTTTACCAAAAATTTATTTAAAAATGACGCGGATAAATTCAGCTTGGAAGTTTTTTACAGTATTTTCCCTACTTCTTTTATTGAGTGCTTGTACTTCCATTAATGCTTATTTCGGTGGTAGAAATGAAACTTTAAATACGGTAGCAACCGATTTTTATATACCGACAAATACAACAATTGAAGAATTAAAATCATTGTTGCTTAGCAATGAATTGATAGACGATGTTGATGGTTTTCAAGCTGTATTAGAATACAAAGAGTTTAAAGATGGAATGGTTGGTCCTGGGAAATATATCATTGCTCCGCAAACAGATTATAAGACCTTAATTAACGGCTTAACCTTAAACAATATCGGCAACGGAAATAAGGAAGTAGAAGTTGAAGTGACATTCAATAACTGTAAAGACATCAGAGACATAGCCAGTAAGGTATCGCATCAAATTGAGATGGACAGCACTGCGTTTATGAATTACGTTCTTTCAGATTCTATTTTGAGAAAATACGGATTCAACGAGGCTAAAATTGGTGCCTTATTCCTACCCAATACCTATCGTTTTTATTGGGATACAGACCATGTGCAATTCATCGATCGAATGGCGAATGAATTTAAGAAATTTTGGACAACGGAACGTTTGGCTAAGCTACAACAAGTTGGATTAAATAGTCAGTCTGATGCGGTAACACTTGCTTCTATTGTATATAAGGAACAAGACAAATATCCTGAAGAATGGAAAACAATTTCAGGTTTATACTTAAACAGAATACGTCAGGGATGGAAATTGCAATCAGATCCTACCTTTAGATTTTGTTGGGGGGATGAATTGGATGGAGTTGAACGATTGACTTATGAACACAGAGATAGAGATTGCCCTTACAATACCTATATTTATGCTGGATTACCACCAGGTCCAATTTTCATTCCTCCTGCAGAGGTTGTTGACGCTGTTTTGAATGCAGAAAACAATGACTACATGTACATGTGTGCAAAGCCAAAAGGAGATGGATTACACAATTTTGCAAAAACTTTAGCGCAGCACAACAGAAATGCGGCTGAATTTCAACAATGGATAAGAACACGGAAACCTTAAGAACATGAATACACTTGTACTTGACGAAAGACAAATTAATCAAAAGCTCGATAGAATAGCTTATGAAATTGTAGAAAATAACTTTGATGATGAAAAACTGTTTCTTGTGGGAATCAAAGGAAATGGATATGAAATCGCGAAAGAACTTGCGGTAAGATTAGAAAATATCGGTCAACAAAAAATCCATGTCTCAGAATTGATCATTGACAAGAAGAATCCTCTAGATCATGAGATTACAACTAGTATTTCTTTAGCAAAATTTGACAATAACACCATTATTTTAATTGATGATGTGATCAACTCTGGCCGTACAATGCAGTATGCACTCATTAAACTCTTAGAGCGTCCGACAAAAAGGGTGAAAACAGTAGCTTTAGTAGATAGAAAACACAGAAACTTCCCGATTCGTTGCGACTATGTTGGGTTGACGCTTTCTACAACACTTAAAGACAGAATTGAAGTTGAATTGGAAGGAGTAAAACGTGCCTATTTAGTTTAGGTATCGCTGTCATTTGATTCATTAACATTTTCTTGGTTAAAATAATCATCTAAAAACTCATACAATGGCCTGTGCTTCACTTTAAGCATACTTGGACTCTCTTTGTAATAAGTTGTAACAACAGCAAAGAATTCAGCCTCTGAAGTTCCTCCATAAACTGGAATTGTAGAGTTCCCAGCGTTTATTTCCGTCATTCCCTCTTTCATCAATTGTACCCAGATTTTTTTATCTTCTTCTCCTAAGTATTCTGGAATACCATCAATTGAACCGTCTGCCTTATCTAGCAAATGAGAAAACTCATGAATTCCCACATTCTTTTTGTCATTATCAATCTGAAAACCTTTGACTAACGCAGGTAAAGATAAAATCATAGTATTGTTCATTAATCCACCGTGGTATACCGAACCATTGACAATTCCATATTTATTTAAAGAATTATCCTTGTCAAAATTACTTGGATAGACCAATACTTCACGTAGATTTCCATAATTGTAATAAGGTAAGCCCCAAAATGCGATTACCGCACTTGCAGCGACATACAAGGCCGTTGCTTTTTCAGGTTGCTCCTTACCTATTTCCGTTATTCTAACATCAGCTAAGAAAATCCCTACTCTATCCTCAAAAATGATTTTATCTGATTTATTTAATCTTTTATAAAAATAAATACGCTCATTCATCCAATGTTTATCGTTTACAGAGAGGATTATCCTTTGATTACGAGGAGATTTTTTCCTAGTGTTGATACGCCAATACCACAATGCTGTTATAACGGATAAAACAACTAAAACACCGATGATTCTAGCGCTTGTAAATCCTTTGTAATGCAAAATAATAGGTATACTAACAAGAAATGCAAAGAACAACAAGATCCACGGCAAAAACGGTTTATTTTTCATAGCTTAAAGATAGTATTGAATGATAGATTTCAAAATATAATATTGCTTTAGTTTTGCCACCTCAATCGTGTTTAAATTTAATCTGTACGCATTCTCAATTTCCTTCTAAAATCTCTTCTTTTAATAGAAATAAGCTTAAATCTTATTCCATCATAAAGTAAATTAGCGATAAGCGCAACTGCTCCAAAAATCAAGGTGTACATCTTAAAATCTAAGGTTGAATAAACAAATCCTCCGAAAAGTCCCCCAATAAAGAAAAAAGAAATGATGTAAACCCTCAGCCGAATGGAAGCTTTAATTTTATCTCGTAAAGAGTATTTTCTTTTAAAAAATAAATACGAAAGTTCAATTCCTAAATCAGTGAATAATCCTGTTAAATGGGTTGTTCTAACCACTGCATCGGAGACTTTGGTAACATAAGAGTTTTGAAGTCCCATTGAAAACAACAACAAACAAGCTATGAGATCAGGATAATCAAAGATGACAAGACTTGCTAATATTGCAACTGATACAAGAATAAAGGACTCAATCAGTACAGGAATAACATAAACATTTAGGCGCTTATTATTTCTGAACAATTCAATTAAAAAACTAGAAATAAAAGAACCTAAGAGAAAAGAAAAAATATAGAGAAAGTAAACAGTTCCCTTCCAGAACTCAAAATTTGCCACATCATTGATAAATAGAGCAAAATGACCAGTTACGTTTGTGGTCAATTGTTTTAAAAACAAGAATCCTGTTACGTTTACAATCCCTGCAACAAAAGAAAGAATTATTGCAATGCGAAGATTGTCCTTCATCGTTCTCCGCTTGCCTTGATGTCTATACATTATGCTCTATTTATGATCTTTTTAGAAATACAAAAGTCAGTAATTAAATCAATAAAAAAAAGCCCTCCTTTATTTGGAAAGCTTTCAATTTCTTCGTAGAAACTAAAGATTATTTTTTACCTTTTGCTTCTTTTTTGTTTACCCACTTATCATTCTTGAGTTCACCTAAAATGGTAACATCTTTAATTCTGTTATAATCCTCAATTGCCATCAGCATTTCTTCTTTTGTATCTCTTCTAATTTTGATACCATTTGCTTTTGAACCCTCATTTCTTACTTCTATATAAAAACCATCTTTGAGTTTTGCTGGTCTTGTTGGCGGTCTACCCATAATCTAAATTTATCTTAATTATTAAACATTTACTGATTTTTCTTCAGTTTTGACTAAGATAGAGAATCAAAGTTGTAAAACCTAATTTTCAATGTAGAAAATGCAATTTAGTTGCAAATAGACGAATATGTAAGCCGAAAATGAATCTTAAATTTAGTTGTCCAGCTTTAAATCTTCTCTCAAATGGATGTCCTCCACCCCATTAAACTTCCAATAAGGTATGTATTTCAATCCTTTTAATTCATAGGTAGAGGTGCGTATTTTTCCATCTAAAACGGTTGGGTAGCTTTCCTCCCATTTAGAGATTTGAAATTGATTTTTTGAAGAGATAAAGAACCTAACACTTCGTTTTAACTCAGGAATATCATAAACATAGATATAACCTTCTTCTGTCTCTGTTATAGAACCATTTGCATAATAATTTATTACATCTACTTGTGATGTTCTCAGATAATGCATGCTGGGAAGTATTGAAAAATCTCCTAAAGGCAATAAATCTGGTGAAATACGTGCTAAATTCATCATGTTGTCTCCAGAATACGCATATTCTATATGAAATGAAGTATCTCCTTCAGAGGAGAAATAAGACCTGTGTTCATAGTCATAGCCGGACTTGTTGTTTACTTGCGTATACGATTGTCCACACCAGTCTTGACTTCCCATTGTTATTTTCAATGGATATTTAGACTTATCGATATCCGTAGGTGTAAAAACAGAGGTGAATTGCGCATAATCATAAATCCCTGTGTTAAACCTATCGATTCGATTCAATTTAAGTACTTTGACACTGTTTTCTGGTGTCGGATAGTCTGCCTTAACTTGTCTATCGTTTAAAAACGGCTCTGTTACAAAGATCAATACAGCTTCTCCTGGATGATTTCCCTTATACCTTGCTTTACTTAAAGTATAGGTCGCTATCTCAGCTTGACCCGAAAACAAAGATAAATCACCTGCTTTTGAGGCTGTTTCAACATTTTTTTCAGTTTCAATGGACTTTTTATCTTCGTTGTTCGAAATAGTATTGGAATCTATTTCTTCAGGTATTGAAGTCTTTACTGCTTGATTATCATCTCCATTCTCACAGCTGAATGAGAAGATGGCAATGAAAATTCCAAATTTTAATATATTCAATTTCATAGGGCTATTTTAGACTTAAAAAGTAAGAAATATTTAGCACACATCTTCAATATAAGTCATATATTATGCAATATTATGATTAATATGAAGCTCTACAGTAGATAGAACCTTAAATATTTTCTATTTTTGATAAAAATTGAATTACTGCAATTATGAACAGTTTTTACGACGAATTCCCTACAAGTACTGAAAGTGAGTGGCTTGAAAAAGTTAAAGTTGACTTAAAAGGGAAAAGCATTGAAGATGCCTTACATAAATTTCATCCTATTGAAGAGATGAACTACACTTCCTACGGGTTTTCACAAGAAAAAAATCAAATGCATACTGCTCCCGGACAGTCTGATTATTCAAGAGGTGGTAAAACTACCAACAATGATTGGGAGAATTGTGTACTTGTTTCTAAAGACACTCCTCAAGAAATGAATGCTTTTGCTTTAAAGCAACTCATGAATGGTGCTACGGGAATTAAAATTGATCTTGCCAATTTCAGTATTGAAGATTGTAATATCATTACCAAAGATATTGGTTTTAAACACATTACCGCTTCCTTTTTCTATTCAAGCAAAACACAATTTGATTGGTTGAAAAATTTAGCAAAGGAACAAAGGGTGTCTGGAACAGCTATAAACACTGGCAATGAAAGTTTTGGACGAATTCCTAATTTGAAAAATGAGTTAATTAAAGCCATTGATGTTCAGTATGCAGGCGGAAATGTCACGCAAGAGATTGCCTATGCTTTACACAAAGGACATGAAACACTTTTTCAATTGATTAGTGAGGGTTTAAGTGTCGATGAGGCAGCTGCTCAAATTAAATTTCAATTTGGATTAGGAAGTAATTTCTTTTTCGAGCTCTCCAAATTCAAAGTATTTCGTTCTTTATGGTACACCGTAGTTGATGCTTACAATCCTGAACATAGCCTTTCTAAAATCCCTTATATTGAAGCAGAAACAGGTTTTTTAAACAAATCATTAAAAGATCCACACAACAATTTATTGCGTCAAACAACAGAAGCTTACGCTGCTGTTTTAGGAGGAATCGATGAATTAACTATGCGTCCATACAATGCATGGTCAACAGATAAGGATTTGGAAAAAACACAACGATTGGGATTGAACATCGCTTTGTTGTTGAAAGAAGAAACATATTTAGACAAAGTTATTGATCCTGCTGGAGGTGCATATATTCTGGATGAGCTTTACAGTGAACTTAGAAATAATGCCTGGAATTGTTTTCAAAAGTTAGAAACAGAAGGAATAGATTTCTTAAAAAAGGAAATAAACAAAATCGCCAAAACAAGAATTCAATTAGTTGAAAATAAAAAGAATACACTTATCGGTGTAAACAAATACTTTAATGACAAACCAAAGGATATTTCTTGGAATGTTACAACTACAACTCCATTTGGTAATCCATTAATCTTAGAAAAAGATTGTAAAGTTGAAATTTAATATGAAGAAAATAGATTTTAGCCAAATAGCGCCAATAACGCCAAAAGAAAACCATAAAGTTGAAGCAGTTAAATCTCATGAAACGGCTGAAAAGATAGACTTACTTTCTTTTTATCAGTTCAAAGATATTTCTGCTTTAAAGCAGCGTAATTTTGTTTCTGGAATAGCGCCCTATCTGCGTGGACCTTATACAACAATGTACACAGCGCGCCCATGGACAATTCGTCAGTATGCTGGATTCTCAACAGCTGAAGAATCGAATGCTTTTTACAGAAGAAACCTAAAAGCAGGTCAAAAGGGACTTTCTGTAGCTTTTGACTTGGCGACTCACCGTGGCTATGACTCAGATCATGAGCGTGTTGAAGGTGATGTTGGAAAAGCTGGTGTAGCCATTGATTCTATAATGGACATGAAGCTACTTTTTGACGAAATTCCCTTGGATAAAATGTCTGTTTCAATGACAATGAATGGTGCTGTGATTCCGATTATGGCGTTTTACATAGTCGCTGCAGAAGAGCAAGGTGTGGACAAGAGTTTACTTTCTGGAACGATTCAAAATGACATTTTGAAAGAATTCATGGTAAGGAATACCTACATTTATCCACCACTTCCATCTATGCGGATCATTTCTGATATTTTTGAGTACACTTCTCAGAAAATGCCAAAATTCAATTCCATTTCAATATCAGGTTATCACATGCAAGAAGCTGGTGCAACAGCTTCAATTGAGTTGGCCTATACCCTAGCCGATGGATTAGAGTATTTACGTGCTGGAATAAATGCAGGACTTAAAATTGATGAATTTGCTCCACGATTAAGTTTCTTTTGGGGAATTGGAATGAATCAATTTATGGAAATTGCTAAAATGCGAGCTGGAAGATTACTTTGGTCTAAAATCGTTAAGCAATTCAATCCAGAAAGTGACAAATCCTTGGCTTTGAGAACACATTGTCAGACTTCAGGTTGGAGTTTAACAGAACAAGATCCATTCAATAACGTTGGAAGAACTTGTATCGAAGCAATGGCAGCTGTATTTGGCGGAACGCAATCTTTACATACGAATGCATTAGATGAAGCAATCGCTTTACCAACAGACTTCTCTGCGAGAATTGCACGGAATACACAAATTTTCCTTCAAGAAGAAACAGGAATTACTGAATTTATCGATCCTTGGGGAGGAAGTTATTACGTTGAGAAGCTAACGGATGAACTCGTTCAGAAAGCTTGGGAGTTAATTGAGGAAGTTGAGGAATTAGGTGGAATGGCAAAAGCTATAGAAACAGGCGTTCCCAAAATGAGAATTGAAGAAGCCGCAGCTAGGAAACAAGCACGATTAGATGCTGGAAAAGATGTTCTTGTAGGCGTTAATAAATATCAATTGGAAGAAGAAGAAACAATGGATATTTTAGAAATTGACAATACTAAAGTTCGTATTTCTCAAATTGAACGTTTACAAGAATTAAGAAAAAACAGAGATGAAGTTAAAGTTCAGAAGGCATTGGCTAATCTTGAACACTTCGCTTCTTCTGGAGAAGGTAACCTACTGGCCGCAGCAGTTGAATGCGCAAAAGAACGCGCTAGTTTAGGGGAGATTTCCTCTGCAATGGAGAAAACTTTTGGAAGATACCAAGCAACAATACGATCAATTAGTGGAGTTTATTCAAGTGAATCTATGAAAGATAAAGATTTTAATACCGCCAAAGACAAAGCAGATGAATTTGCTAAGTTAGAAGGCCGTCGACCACGAATAATGGTAGCGAAAATGGGACAAGATGGACATGATCGTGGAGCAAAAGTAATCTCTACTTCATTTGCTGATATTGGTTTCGATGTAGATATCGGTCCATTATTCCAAACACCAAAAGAAGCTGCAAAACAAGCCGTAGAAAATGATGTACATGTGGTTGGTGTTTCTTCACTTGCTGCAGGACACAAAACGCTTGTTCCTCAGATCATTGCTGAGCTTGAACGCTTAGGACGAGGAGATATTATGGTCGTTGCAGGTGGAGTCATTCCACAGCAAGACTACGCTTATCTTTACGAAGCGGGTGTATTCGGTATTTTTGGTCCAGGAACCAAGATTTCTACTTCTGCAATTAAAATATTAGATCTTTTAATAGAAAGTGCTAAATAATAGACATGGCAAAAAACAACTCTTTAGACAATACAGCTAAAAGCTTATTTATCGTAGCTTTTTTGGTCTTGGCATTTTACTTTTTTGGTTCAGTGCTCATGCCCATTCTATTTTCCATCATTACCGCACTAATTCTGCTTCCTATCGTTAAGTTCTTTCAAAGAATTGGTTTAGGCAATGCCGCATCAGTCTTTTTGACGGTATTTTTGGTTTTAATACTTTTATCTGGATTAATCTTGGTACTTGTCGTTCAAAGTCAGTCTATTGTTACTGAACTTCCAAAATTAATGAAGGAAAACGAAAGTTTTTTGAATATAGACCCCAACAATCTCACAATTAATTCCATCAGTAATATGATAGGAATAGAAGTTGAGACATTAACGCAATACATCACTTCATTAAAAGGAGGAATCATCAGTTTAATAGAGGGTGGCTACAAAGGAGTTACCAATTTTGTTGTTTTTCTGATCACCTGTCCTATCTATATTTTCTTTATGTTATTGTACCGCAACAACGTTTATAGATTTATTAAGGAGTATCAAAGAAAAAGTTATGGAGATAAAGACGGTGACAAAATCATTGACGAAGTCAAACACAGTCTTTTCCAATATCTAAAAGGGATGCTTCTTGTAATGTTGATTGTTGGAGTGCTCACTTATTTAGGACTTTTATTGCTTGGAATTAAATATGCATTGTTCTTAGGAATATTGACAGCATTGCTTACCCCACTTCCTTATGTAGGTGTTATTATTGCAGCTTCTATTCCAGTTATCATAGCAATACTTACAAAGGATTCGGGTTGGTACAGCATTGGCGTTTTGGCTATTTTTGCTATCGTTCAATTTTTAGAAGGAAATATTATTACTCCTAAAATTATGGGGAGTAATGTGAATATTAATGCGCTCATTATCATTATTAGTTTAGTTCTTTTTGGGGCTGTTTCAGGACTATTAGGCTTGATTCTAACTGTACCGATATTGGCAGTTATTAAAGTCATTATAGAGCACTCTCCAAATTTAAAACCCTGGAAGTATTTGTTTGAAGATAAAAAATCATGATTTCCATGTCTATTCGTATCCTTTCTATAGAATAATACGTATTATTATGAATTGATTGATTTATTAAAGAAATGTAAATTTAGAAATTAGGCACAGTTCTTGAATTTGATTACTAAAATTAAAAAAAATGAAAAAAACACTTACAATTATTATCACGTTATTCATTTCTATAAGTTCTTTTTCACAAAACACTTATGAAGATTTATTAATTATTAAAGCAGATGGAAATTGGGATGATTTAATCAAGAAAGCGGAAAGGTATACCTTAAAAGGCTCAACGGAAAAAGATGCTTTACCTTATTATTACCTTGCGTATGGTCTTTATAAAATATCATTTCAAGCTGATAGAGATGAAAAATATAAAAATTCCTACAAAGATGCATTCACAGCAATTGGTAAAATGCTTAGAAACGACAAATCTGGAGAGGTTCAAGAAAAACACGCTGATTTTGTTGATGAATTAAAGTTTTCATTGCTTGAAATTATTCAAAACGAAGTTGAAAACGATGAATACAGACGTGCTTTTGGTTGGACAATGAGATTGTACAAATTTGGTCGTGATTATACCCCTGTTTATTATTTAGAGGGTGCATTACGTTATAGAAACAATGATAAATCTACTGCTAACTCTAAATGGAAAGCAGGTGATGATTTATTGAAAGACGCTGATATCAACAGCTGGTCTGAACCAGATAAAAAGATATACATGCTTGGTCTTTATGAAACTGCTAAGGCCTTAAAAGAAGACAGACAAATTGTTAAAGCTAAAGAAGTAATGAATATGGGAGCTCCATATTTTGAGGAAGATAAAAGATGGAAAGTTTATTATGACGAAATTGTGAATTAACATAAAACATATTTAAATAAAAAAATCCATAACTTGACGTTATGGATTTTTTTATGCCTTATTGTTTTTCAGTTTTTGTTAAAGTTAATAATCAAACGCTTTAGTTTTAATTAATAATTTGTTCTGAAACAACTTCTTTGTTTTGCTTTTCAATTATATCGTTCCACAACTCACCAAGTGAAGCTTCTAAAGCTCTCTTCTCCTCTTCTTGAGCAGTGTGGATAATTAATGGATCAGAGAAGAAATACTTTACAAAATTAGTGTCGAAATCTCCACTTCTAAACGCAGGATGTTTCATTACATACTTTCCAAAATCCAAAGTGGTTCTTAATCCTGAGATTTCATAACCATCAATGGCTTCAATCATGCGGTCAATTGATTCTTCACGGGTTTCGCCCCATGTAACCAACTTTGCAATCATTGGATCGTAGTATATCGGAATTTCCATACCTTCTTCAAAAGCATCATCAATTCTAATATAATCTGCAACTGGTTTTTTGTATCTTCTTAATGTTCCAATGTCAGGCATAAAGTTACTTAAAGCATCTTCAGCATAAACCCTTACTTCCATTGCATGTCCTTTTAATTGAACATCTTCCTGCTTTAAAGGCAATACTTCATTGTTGGCTACTCTAATCTGCATTTCGACTAAGTCAAGTCCAGTAATTTCTTCCGTAACAGGATGCTCAACTTGAAGTCGTGTATTCATTTCTAAAAAGTAAAAATCTAAATCAGCATCCAGTAAGAATTCGACCGTTCCAGCACCTGAATAATTACAAGCTTTAGCTACGTTGCAAGCAGCCTCACCCATTTCCGCACGTAATTCTGGTGTTAACACAGCACTTGGCGCTTCTTCAATAACTTTTTGGTGTCTTCTTTGAATACTGCATTCACGTTCATGTAAATGGATTACATTACCATGGTTATCAGCAAAAATTTGAATTTCTATATGTCGAGGTTTAGTCACAAACTTCTCAACAAACACAGCGTCATTTCCGAATGAAGATCGCGCTTCTGATTGCGCCAAGCCCATTTGTTCCTCCATGTCTTCTTGGCGTTCAACCAATCTCATTCCTTTACCACCACCACCGGCAGAAGCTTTAATTAAAACAGGAAATCCAATTTGAACTGCAATTTCTCTTGCTTCATTAAAATCAACAACCGCTCTATCAACACCAGGAACTAAAGGTACATCATAAGCTTTTACAGCTTGTTTTGCACTTAACTTATCTCCCATTAATTGCATTGCTTCGGGGGAAGGTCCAATTAAGATAATCCCTTCTTTTTTAAGACGAGCAGCAAAATCAGCATTTTCCGAAAGAAACCCATAACCAGGATGAATTGCATCAACATTTAAGTCTTTAGCAACCTGAATTATTTTATCTTGAACCAAGTAACTTTCCGCGGAAGGCGCAGGCCCAATCAAAACCGCTTCATCAGCTTCATGCACAAAAGGTGCGTTTTTATCTGCTTCAGAATACACCGCTACAGATTTGATGTTCATCTTCTTTAATGTGCGAATAACACGTCTTGCAATCTCACCTCGGTTAGCAATTAAAACTTTTTTCATTCTTCATTTTTTATAGCGTTCCCCTTTCTATACTCATCAGGAATTGGAACTTTGTTATCTTTTTTATCATGCAAATCTACCCAGTTTTTTTTCTTTCTAAAGATATTCGCAAAAAACTGGAATAGTTTAAAGTCCTCTAAAGTATGAAAATCTTCTTTATAACTCACCCCTACTCCTTGAGTAAATTGCCCTCTTGCATCATTTTGTAAAACTGTATTGTTATTAGATTCATTAAAGACATTCATTCGAAAAGTTCCATGTTCATTAAGTAAATACTCAATCTTAACATCTCCAATGAATTGATTTTGACTAGGAACATTATCTGACGCACCGTTTTCTCCTTTGGTTGTACCTACACCAAATGACCCAGAAACAAGGAGTCTATTGTCCAAAAATGCCTTAGAAACCCCAAATTCCCCAGAAAATTGACCTGAGAAATCATCACTTTCTAGGTTTACATTCATTTTGTAGCCCTCGGCCATATTATTCAAGATGTTGTTAATTTGAGTAGAGGCTAAATCTAAGAAAGCACCGCTATTCCCTCCAGAACCTCCACCTTGACCAGACAATGGCATAAAAGATTTAGAAATTAATATTGAAAAGAACTGTTTGTTTAATTCGTCTTTATCGCTTCTAATTCTTGAAATTACAGCCTTTCCAGACTCTGAAGCTTTTGGTGCTTCAATATCAAAAGAAATCTCTGGACTCATCATGTTCCCTGTTAAATTCAAATAAGAGTAAATTTCCTCATTACTTGAAGATTGATTATCCACAACGTTAGGCATAACAACAGAAAGGTTGGCCATCGTTTTATAATAGGCATTGATATTTAAGATCGCTTCATATGGATCTCCAGCCCATTGTACAGTACCACCGGGTTGAATATTGAAGTTTTGTTTATAAGGTCCCATAGCAAAATTATAAACTCCACTTGCCACGGTATATGTTCCATCCATTGCTAAATCATTGAATTGATCAACTGTTAAACTCAGGTTTCCTTTTCCTTTCGCTGAGATTTCATCACCAATTTTCTCATCAAAAATTAATTTCACTTCAGCGTCATCAGTAACATCGAAATTCAATTGTAAATCAACTCCTGTTAAATCTATTTTTTTCTCATCCTCCTCATCTTGATTTCCGTCTTTCTTAAAAGAAATAAATCCATCTTCTTCAATTGTGGTAGGACCATACATTGGAAAAACAATTTTAGTTCCTCGTTTTGTTTTAGCATTTACAACAATTGAAAGGTTATCTGCAAAACCAGAGATATTTGCAATACCTGTAATATAAGCATCTCCATAATATGGATTATCGATATCATAAGTCGTATTCATTACTAGAAAGCGCTCAATAGGCATTGGTTTTGACCTGTCATTAGGTAAACGTCTTGTTGGGTGATCTTCCAAATTGACAATCACCTCAAAGTAAAAATCTTTAAAGTTATTATGGAACAAAGACCCGGTTATAAACCCTGTATTTCCTTCTTGATCCATAACCGGCATTTGATTAATGTAAACTCCATCTTTTACCGATTCAATTTCTCCTTCAAAATACATATTTGCACCTAAAATTGCTAAATTGATCATTCCATCATCAAAACCAACTTTCCCCGTCAAAACAGGGTCTTTTAGTGTTCCAGTTAATTTCAATTCTCCATTTAAGTTTCCTTTTAAATCACTTATAACATCGGGATCTAGGAATTCATTAACAACTGCAATATCTGTATGATTAAACTTCATATTGAAATCGAGATGGTCATCACTATCCTCACGTTCTTTTAAGAAATAATCTCCTTTAAATTGAAAAGTTTGTTCATTTCTATAAAATATATCTCCAAACATATTGATTTTATCTTCGTTGGATCTATAGTTTGCACCAAAACTTACGTTTCCGACATCTGTTTTATTAATGTGTAAGTCCTCAATGATAGCTTCTCCATAAAACTGAAGATTGGATAAAGGAGTGGTCATATATCCAGAGACATTAACGATTCCTGATAATTTCGTGTCTGCTCCTAAAACATTACCCAACTCATTTAAATCGAGGTCCATTATGTCTAAATAAAGCCTATCAAAGTTGGAATTTGACAACTGTCCATTTGCTGAAATATACTGATTTTCATGCTCTAGTTTTAATCCATCAATGAAGAAGCAACTATCAGAATAGTTAATATGTGCTTTTTCATTAAGATTCCATTGATGACCATTAAGCGTTATGTAGGAAGGAAATATATCGATATCAAATTCCGATTTCTCATGTAGATTAGTGAACCACTCAATATTTGATTTAGAATCGCTTGGATCTTCAAACAAGAGCTGCGAGTCTAAACCACCATTTGCAGCCAATCCAGTAAAGTGAATCTTTTTAAAAGCCAAAGAATCATTAATTGAGATCGTATTTACATCAATAAGTGCCAATAGTTCTTGGTTAGAGACTTCTTGAATGGCATAAATATCATTTAAACGTATTGAATCATACGCTATATAGTTTGCTGAGATATTGAGACCAAGAGCGTTTTTACTACCATTATAATAACCATCGATTCTTGTTTGAGGAGCAATTTGAAGTGAAGAATATAGAACGTTTAATATTGGATTGATGTTTTTAATTTTAATATCATATTTGAAATGCGTTAATTCATCATTAACATCCTCTTCTGCAGAAATGTTAAATGCTGGAAATATTTTCCCTAATTGAAAACTTATATTTTCTCCAACCTTAGTGTAATCAACGACTCCATTCAAATTAGCATCTACAAAGTCAGATTGAATAGAGATGCTGTCTTTGTTTTTGGTTCTTTCTACAAATCCATTAAAGTTAGTCGTTTGGAAAAAATCTTTTCCTTCATGATAAAATAAGGAATCAATAATCAAGTTACCTTTAAAATCATTAAAATTCCTTCCTTTAGCATCAACTTTAATAGAAGTGCTGAGTTCCCCCCTATTTTCAAAAATTGGATTAATTTCATCAAGACGTGCACATTCCATATCGATTTCTGCTTTCATCTCCAAGTAATTTCCAATACTGAAAAAGCCATTAAAAGAAAGGTCAAAGTTATTATCTCTTATATAAATATTTCCTTCGGCTTCGTTTTGGGTCTCTCTTTTAGTTTTGTCAATTGTATAATTCAAATTGTCCAAGATGATGTAATCGTAAGAATAGCTATATAATTCTGTGTTTGTCAATACTCCAGATACTCCATTCGCTCTAAAACCTTTATTGTCAATTTCAGCAGATGTTAAACCAAAGACACCATTTAAACGACCATAATTATTATCATTTAGTAATTCGTTCAACGCTATATTAGTTGCTTTAAATTGACTTTTACTTTTGTTTTTAGGAATGATTGTAAAGGAGGCATAACTCGTGTCAGAAAGCACTCTAAATTCTTCTTGGAATTCAAAAGAACCAATATTTGTATTTAAACGGGACATTTCAACATTCAAATCATGAATAGATCCATTTACAAATAAATTAGTTGCCTCAATATGTTTTAATGCTTTTAATGAAGTGGGCCATTTAATATAAGTTACAGATGAATTATCTGGTAATTTTAAGCGCTCAAGATCATCCACGTTAAGTGAAAGATAATCGAGTTTTTGATGGATATTTGATTTTGATAAAGTTTTAAAATCGGGTAGTGAAAAATCTCCTCTTACTATTGTTCCTCGTCCGTATTTTAAATAAATATCGTTGAGTGCAAGTTCTTTTACGGCCTTTTCAGTACTCCCCGTTAAGACAATGATATCATCCATTCCCTTTAGTTGAGGAGCGAAATAAGAAACATCCTTGAGTGAAACATAAGAGGTATCAAATTCACTCTCTAATTTCACTAAATCAACAAAATCCGTAAAATCTGTAAGTTTATTTGAATGCAGTTTAAACGATTTAATATGGATATCAGAAGACTTTGTTATGATCGTTGTTTCTCCCATGGCAAGACCATTGTCGTTAAACATCGCCTTTGCTGACAAATTATTTAAATCAAATCCACTTCTTTCTTGAAATGCAACAGATTCTAAGTGGGCTTTGTAGCCTTCTGGCTTAATTACAACATTACTAGCAGTTAAGGCTATATTTTTAACATCTAAATTCGCGTAATCTACTCCAAACTCAACAGGCTTCTTGTTTTCATCGTGATATGAAAAATGGGAATTGATGATCTTCACTTTATTAATGTTTATAGCAAAATCAATCTTTTTATCTGAAGGCTGTTCTGGCTTAAAAGCATCAATTAAAAATTGAAGATTGAGTTTTTCTTCATCTTTATAGCGCTTTAATGCAAATCTCGCCTGCTTAATTTCTACTTTATCAATATTAAAATTTAACATTAAAGCACCTATTAAACTATAATTGACATAAAACTCTTCAATATAAGCTAAAGTATCCTGATGTTGGTCTTCCAAATAGAGCTGATCAAAATAAACTCCGTCAATAAAAGCAATATCGACCTTACCGATAGACACCTTAGAATCAATCATTTCAGACAAATACTCAGTCCCTTTATGGGCTAAATAAGTTTGGAATTTAGAGGTGCGAATAAGAAAAGCCAAGGCAATGATAAAGATCATTAAAATCTCTACCGTAGAAAGCGTGATATTGCCTAGTATTTTCAGTAATTTTGTCATTCGCAGTAACAAAGATATTCAAAGTTGATTAAAAAAGATATTATCATTCTAGGTATTGAGTCATCATGTGACGATACCTCCGCAGCTATCCTCAAAAATGAGGCCATTTTGAGCAATGAAATAGCGGGTCAAAAAGTCCACGAAGCCTTTGGTGGTGTGGTCCCTGAACTTGCTTCAAGAGCACACCAACAAAACATTTTACCTGTAGTTGATACAGCCATAAAAAATGCTAAAATTAATATTGGAGACATAGATGCAATCGCTTTTACAAGAGGTCCTGGCTTATTAGGCAGTTTAATCGTTGGAACTTCATTTGCAAAGTCACTTGCTTTGGGTCTCAATATTCCAATGATGGAGGTAAATCATATGCATGGACATGTTTTAGCTCATTTTATTGATGATGAAGGCAAAATTAAGCCACAATTCCCTTTTATTTGTCTTACTGTTTCTGGTGGACATACACAGATTGTATTGGTGAATGATTATTTAGACATGGAGGTTGTGGGGACAACAAAAGACGATGCAGCCGGAGAAGCTTTTGATAAAACAGCTAAACTACTTGGTCTACCCTATCCTGGAGGTCCATTAATCGATAAATATGCACAATTGGGTAATCCTGATGCTTTCTCATTTACAGCGCCTAATGTGACTAATTTTGACTTTAGCTTTAGTGGATTAAAAACCAATGTTCTTCAGTTTTTACAAAGAAATACGAAAAATGATAAAGATTTCATTGAAAACAATATGAATGACATTTGCGCAAGCTTACAACAAACAATTATCAATATCCTTTTTGATAAATTAATTAAAGCTACACGTCATTTCAACATCAACGAAGTAGCAATATCTGGGGGAGTATCTGCTAATTCAGGATTGCGTAAACGCTTAAAGGAAGAAGGCCTAAAACAAGGTTGGACAGTACATATCCCACGTTTTGAATACTGTACAGATAACGCTGCAATGATTGCTATTGCAGGTAGGTATCAATATTTAAGTGGGAATTTTGCCGAACAGAGTGTCAGTCCTGATGCACGTTTAAAAATATAAAGTTGATGGGTTAACAAGGTAAATTGTAATTCTTTTAATAGAGATTCCTCATCAACACTATCCCGAGTATTCTATAAAACCACAAGGTTTTGTGAAATGGAGGAATCCCTTTTGTTAATTGCTAACTTGATAACCCAATAAAGTTTATTTAGATTGTTTTGACTTCCTGATATACCTTATCTCTATCTGTACACGAAATTATTGTTAGAATAAGAATTGTAAAAACGACTATAACTTTCATTCCTTTACTTACCGTTATTATACCAAATCTATCCCTGCATTAATTGCATTTGCAATATTGTTTCGCAAAGTAATCAAGTCTGATTTCATCATATAACAAGGTGCTGTTACAATTTTATTCACCCTATCTATATTGATTTCATCTGCTAATTTCATTGTTGTAGCGACACCCGTTTTAGACAATCCATCTACAAAACCTTTAATATCATAAGGAGATTCAGCTTGATCAGAACCAATCGTCATAAAAGGCTTAACCTTTGAACCTTCTAAGGCTTTAGCGACTACAACTGGACTCACACAAAGCGCTACAATAGGCTTTCCAACGTTTACCATGTTTACGATTAACAACTTCACCTCAGGTAGAATACTTCCATCTGGACCTTTAAAAGCCCAATCAGTAAGGTTTTTAGCACTACCTGCTCCTCCTGGAATAATTAAAACATCAATATCAGCTGGGGCAATATCATTAATTTCTGTGATTTCACCTCTGGCAATTCTCGCCGCTTCAACCATCATGTTTCGGGTTCCCTTTTGTTCCTCCCCATTCAAATGATTCACTACATGATGTTGATCTTTATCTATCCCAATACAAATTGCTTCGTGTCCTGCCTCTGCAATTGCCAGTAAAGTAAATACAGTTTCGTGGATCTCAGATCCATCATAAACACCACACCCAGACAATAGAACTCCAATTTTCATAATTTATTAATTTTTGATCACATTATAATTCTCATAAAGTCTAATATAAAGTATTAAATTTGTTTTCAACAGAAATAAGCAATGAAATTTCAAGAAGTTATCCATTTAAAGCATATCATTTTCTATGATGGAGATTGTGGTTTTTGTAATACCTCTGTCCAACAGGTATTGAAATACCGTAAAGTCGATTTCTATTTTATTCCTTTGCAAACAGATTTAGCAAAACGCATAATGGACATCCATGGTGAAACCATTGAAATGAATACTTTGTATTTAATCAATGAAGGGAAGTTATACGATAAATCTACTGCTGCAATTCGTATTTCTAAAAATTTAAATAAATTATTTCCAGTTTTATTTTACTGTGGTATATTGATTCCCAAGTTCATTCGTGATTGGATTTACAACCAAATTGCAAAACGCCGACATCGAATCAGACCTGGATATTGTGCTATGCCTACGCCAGAAGAAAGACTTTTCTTTATTGAAAAGGTTGAAGATTAGCTAATGTTGTTGCTTCATTAAACGTATATAACGTTCAATACTTATAAAGGTATTTTCAATGGTTTCATAATCATTGTTAGGCCGAGGAGACAAAGCTGGAGCAGAAACAACATTTCCTATAGCATCTACTAATAAATAATGTGGAAAATTACTCACATTCATCTTTTTCAATAATGGATCATTCTTTAAAATTACTGAAAAATCCCATGCAATTTTATGTTCTTTAATGAAAGCAGAAGGGTCTTTTAACAAGGGATCGTCCTCTTCACTAACCAAAATTGTAATGAATTGAATATTTGTAGAATACCGCTGTTGAAGCTGTCTTAAAAGCGTTAAATCATCTATAGATTTTTTAATGTCTTTACTTATAAATTGAATATAAAGGTGTTTTCCTTCATAATCACTGCTAAACTTCCGTGTACCGTTAATCATCAGACTATATACAGGCATTTTAGTACCAGGAACTAAATCTAATAATCTGTATTTAATGTTAGAAGCAATTTTCTTATGCTCTTCAAAAATAGCGTGCGTAGAGATACTGTCCAAAACTGCTAAAATATTGGTTTGTGGATACACGTCAGTATAAAACACTTCTGAGAGCATTTTTATCATAATAAGTTCTCTTAACCGAATGTTCTTCAAGCCATAATCACCTCCAAGTCCATTGAGAATTATAGATGGACTGCTATTGATCACACCTTTATAAAAAAGTTCATTTACTTCATTAGGAAGTTGAGCTTCATAGAGTTTATAGAAATGTAGGATATAATCCATGTACCGGTCATTTTGATACAAGACCGTTTCATGCTTAATATAGAAGTCATACTTTTCATATTCGTTTCTTTGGCCCAAAAAAGCAAGGTTATCTAGAGCAGCAATCGAATATTTGACATAGGCCTTAAAAAATTGACTTGTATCTGCTTCGTACTTTTTAGCCACTTCAATTTTAAAAGTATCTAACTTTGACACGAAGTTTATGGACTTAATAGACCTATGGTAATAATTCCTTTCTAGAAAATTTAATTGATAATCTTCAAACATCAATATTTTATAATTTATATCTGTAGAATCTAAATCAAGAAAGAAGAACTCTACATCTACACCGCTCGCTCGCTCATCAACATAAGGTGAGCTATTGCTTACAAATAAATTGTATTTACCTTTGGGTTGGGTATAAATATGGAGGTGGTTTTTACCGACTTCTATTCTTAGTTTTCTAGTTTCATTATTGAAAAAACTTACTTTAAAAGTAGAATCTTTTTCGACTGTTGTACTGGCAACTTGCGTTCTTAATTGACTTAAATAATCATCAATTACAAATACCCTTACCTCTTCACCAACATAGGCTTCAGCAATTCCTTCGATTGTAGTAACAGCTTGCGCAAATAAATGAGCATTGAATAGGCATAAAAGCAAAACAAAAAATGAATTTCGCATAGTATATTTGAATTAATAGAATTAAGCAGAAAACTGGGTATCTATTTAACGAGCTTTTCTGCATTCGTTACAAACAAATCAATATTTCCACCACTTTTGTGAATTTCTCTCACTATGGTAGAATTTATTGCTGTGTATTCTGGAACGGTCATGAAAAATACACTTTCTATGCCAGAGATTTCATAATTCATTTGTGCAATGCTTCTTTCATATCCGAAATCTTTAGAATCTCTTAATCCACGGACAATGAAATCGGATTTGATAGACTTACAGAAATCTACAGTCAACCCAGTAAACACTAAAACTTTTACCCTGTCTTCATGTTCAAAAATAGATTCAATATGTTGCTTTCTGTTTTCCAGACTAAAAAGGTAGTTTTTAGAAGTGTTTTGTCCTATTCCAATGACAACTTCATCGAAAAGATTAAGTGCTTTATCAATTATACATTCATGTCCCTTCGTAAAAGGATCGAAAGAGCCTGGGAAAACAGCAGTTTTTTTCATTACAAATCAAGTTTACAGTATAAATTTACACAATATGTTCAAAAAAACTAAATACAACGTGTCCGTATTTTCTAGAAGACTGATAATTTTTATGATCCGAAAAAGAATCATGTTTACTGTGTTCTAGAATTAACACTCCATTTTCTTTCAATAATGAGCTGGTCATAATTTTTTCAAGAAACTCCGCATGTAGTTTATCTTCAAACGGTGGATCAGCAAAGATTAAATCATACGATTTTGAATGTTTCTCAATGAACTTCATTACGTCTGCTTTTACAACATTAACCTTGTCGCCAATGCCATGTTCATCAGCGAAAGTTTTAATAAAGCGGGTACATTTAAAATTCTTATCTACAGAAGTAATCATTCCTGCTTCGCGTGAAGCAAACTCAAAAGAGATGTTACCAGTACCTGCGAAAAGGTCAAGGATTTCCAAATCAGCTAAAACCATTTGATTCTCCAAGACATTGAATAATCCTTCTTTAGCAAAATCAGTTGTTGGTCGAGAAGGAAAGCCTTTGGGTGGAGAAAAACGTTGTTTTTTAAGTAAACCACTTATTATACGCACAGTGTTTGGAGTTTTAGTACAGATTCTATTGTATTCACTTTAATCTTTTTAAAAGCATTGAGCTCATTGAGCAATTTCTGCGTTGCTTCAGCTTTACTTTTAGTTTTTTCATCAACATACAGAAAGTTTATTTCACCTTCTTCATTTGTTAGTCCTTCTTGCTCAAGAACAAAAAGCAAATGATATAAAACATCTTCAGGGGTTTGAAAATCAAAACTATTTGAAAAAGTAAGCTCGTTTTTATTGATGATACTTATATTCATGTATTCATCGCTAAAGCTAATTGTGATTTTTCTTTTAAAAGTATTCTTTTGAAAAAGTGCCCTCAAGGTCATTGCATGTTCATGCTTAAAAACAATTTGTGGGAACCTCATAATAAAAAATGACTTTACCCAATCCGGAATTTCAAAAACGCTTACCATGCTTAATTCCATCAAACGATTAAAGTCAATCATTTTTTCGTCAATGCCCTCACCAAACATCAATTGAAAAACAGATTTTGCAGAAGTTTCATTAAAAGCACTGAGGGGAACCAAAGCTTGATTTGGTGTTCCCCAAGCCATTGTATATTCAGCGTAATCATCTCTAAGGTTTAGGTCATCAAAGATTTCTTTGAGTCTTTTCTTATACCCATCTGGGGTGTTTTCCAACAGTTCAACACTATTTTGTCTAACTATTTCTTGGTTAGAACGAAGAACCTCAGCAACATGTACTGAGGTTCTTGAAATATGTATTGTAAGTTGAGTACTACTCACGATTGTATCAAATTTATTCCCATGTTCCTTTATCAGAATTGGTTGTCAAGTTTCCAAATCCTACCGTTTTACGTGTCCCTTTTTCAAATCTTGATATTGCTGCTTTTCCATAAACTCGAATAGTCGCAATCGTATCTGCTAAATAAACAACATTATCTCTTGTTTCGATAGTCCATTCTTCTTTAGGATCAGTCATTGGAATATATTTCAATTCGTTAATGTCAAACTCTCCTAAACCTAAATTTTCACGTACTATTTGTCTTGATCTTGAACTTAAATACTCCTCTTTAAAAGGAATCATTACTGTATCTCTTTTAAAAGATGCTAAATCTACAGCATTTTGAGGATTTCCTAACTCAACTAATAATGCAGCTTCACGTTCAGTCATGTTTTTATCTAAAGCTCTTTTGTCTGTATATAGTGCATCCCTTTCTTTAATAGTTAATTTACGAGAAGGAACAGAACCTAAAGATTCTATTTTCTGAATCTTATCATTTTCAAAAAAGTCAATAAGCGTCTCAAAATTAGGTGCATACACACCATTCTTCATACGATAAGCTCTTTGAATGTCTCTAATTTGTGTTAAAGAGTACTGGTATAATAATTCAGACTTAGTAAATGCCTCCTCATGTTTGATTGTTTCATCTACTGCTTGTACCGATTTATAACCTACAAAAATAGTTGCACCAATACAAACTACTCCAATCGCCAAAACGAGATTTCTATTAAGAATCCCAGCACTAAAAAGTAGAGCTAAAATCCCACCTATCAATAAGTTAACGGCTGCAAACATAAAAAGAAGGTCTTGCTCAGATTGTAAACCTATCACAATCATTATAATACCAAAAATTGCTATGATTGCTGCTATTAAGTAGCGCTTTATAATTACAGAAAATTGATTATTCATTATTCAATGTTGATTAAATTCATTTCTTATCTCCACAAATCTACAATAATTTTGAAATGTCCTTGAATTAATAGCTAGATTTTTTACACCGTTTAATCAACAGAATGTCGTTGATATCATTTATAGTGCATTTAAATCTCCAAATTCATCTGTTTAAAGTGATGTTTAAATTCGCTTTTTCTTATTGATAGCCATTATTATATAAGTCATTTAATATTATCCGACATTAATAAATCAAAGCTAAATTATAAGCTTATTTTAGCGACATGCTTATTCACAAAGAACTGTATAAATCAACAATAAGACATTTTGAATTTGAAATTTCATCAGATCAGGATGAACTTTTGACTCAACTTTGTGATTTTTATGTTCAGCCCAATAATCAATCTTTGTTTATTTTAAAAGGTTATGCTGGAACAGGTAAAACAAGCTTGTTGAGTGCTTTTGTTAAAGCTCTGGGTGAATTGAAAAGAAAATCTGTGTTACTTGCGCCAACCGGAAGAGCAGCGAAGGTTTTTTCTCAACGATCCAATAAAATGGCCTTGACCATTCATAAAAAAATATACAGAAAAGAAAAAGTGGCTGGAGGTGCAATTCAATTAGGTGTTCCTCCAAATCTGCATACAAATACTTTGTTTTTAGTGGATGAAGCTTCTATGATTGGTGATTATACACAGCGCAATGATGGAGCAATTAGTCCAAGAAACTTGCTCGAAGATTTAATCAATTACGTTTATAGTGGTAAAAACTGTAAATTGATTCTCATTGGCGATGAAGGTCAGCTCCCTCCTGTTGGCTCTGATTTTAGTCCTGCCTTGAACCTTGAATACATGTCCAATCATTATCCTCAATTAAACATTGAAGGTTTTCAGCTTTCGAATGTTTTGAGACAAGCCATAGATTCTGACATTCTAAAAAACGCCACTGATCTACGTTCTGCACCAGAAAACACCTACCCTTCTTTTGATTTAAGTGGTAAAAACGATCTTATTCGATTAGAAGGCACAGATTTAGAAGATGAATTGGATTCTGCCTTCTCGAATTATGGAATTACTGAAACATTGGTCATAACACGCAGTAATAAACGTGCTAATTTATTCAATCAACAAATTAGGTCTCGGATATTTTGGTTTGATGAAAAAATCGTTGCCAATGATTTACTCATGGTGGTTAGAAATAACTATTTCTGGTTGGGCGATGATTCAAAATATGGGTTTATAGCCAATGGGGAAACGATTAAAGTAGTGCGTATTCGAAACCGAGAAACAATGCATGGTTTTGATTTCGTGGATGCTTTGGTGCAGCTCATTGATTATCCAGACTCAGAACCTTTCGAAGTTAAGGTGCTTTTAGAAGTCTTGGACGAAGAGTCACCCAATTTACCGCGAGAAAAAATGAAAGAATTGTTCTTTTCTGTGGAAAAGGACTACGCCTATGAACGCAACAAGAAAAAACGCTATGAATTAATCATGGCTGATCCGTATTTCAATGCGCTGCAAGTTAAATATGCTTATGCTGTTACCTGTCATAAGTCACAAGGTGGACAATGGGCGTGTGTTTTTGTGGACCAAGGTTTCCTCACCGAAGAAATGCTTGATAAATCTTATTTCAGGTGGTTGTATACCGCTTTAACAAGGGCAACAGATAAACTTTTCCTGGTTAACTTTAACGGTCAGTTTTTTGGGGATGGTGAGGAGGATTTTTAGAACCAGCAGCACTTATTAAATGTTAAGTAAACCACGCATATTATTCAATAGAAAATTCTTAAGTTTGAATCATGAAAATAGAATCTATTGCTACAATAAAGAAAGAGCTTAAACATCTTCCAAAGGAAGAACTTTTAGAGTTGTGCATTCGTTTGGGGAAGTTCAAAAAAGAAAACAAAGCGATGTTAACGTATTTACTTTTCCAAGCAGATGATGAGGAGGGCTATATTGAAAGTGTAAAGTCTACAACAGACGAACTTTTTGAAGAAATGAATACCGGCAGTTATTTCTTTATGAAAAAAACGATTCGAAAAATCCTCAGACAAACCAAAGTTTTCATTCGCTATTCAACAAATAAAACAACAGAAGTTGAGCTCCTCCTCTATTTCTGTGAATGTCTGGTTACTTTAAAACCCTCAATTTTCAACAACACCACCTTAAATAACTTGTATGATCGCCAAATAGCGTCCATCAGAAAAAAAGTAAGCGCTTTGCATGAGGATTTACAATTTGACTATAATTTAAGACTCGATGAGTTAGAAGACGCCTTGGGTTAGGAAGGGTAAAAGCTTTGTTTTAAAAACAAAAAAAAACAGTACTCTTAAAAGGAGAACAATTTTAAAATTTAACTCAGATACTTTAAATATTGACCGAAATGCTTATAAAGATGGCTATGTGTATCAGTTTGTGAAAAGTCAATAGTGATCATGTTAAAAATATATGCTCGTTACAGGTAGATACAGCTTTTCAAACTTTACTGCTAATCCGTCACCTGCCAGACCACTAATTGAAACAAAATCAACACCATTGAATTAGGATGAAACTTTATCTGTTTATTCTTGTACTACTTGCTACATGCTAGACAGATAGTCTATATTTATTCATAAAACAAATAACTCCTTTCCAATTTATAAACTTAAATTCCAAAGCTCTTTTTATTATATTTACACAAAACACATACTTAATAATGAAGCATTTACTAACGATTTTATTCTTTTTAGCAAGTTTTTCAGCTTTTTGCCAAGTCCAAACAGCTTCCCCTATTGAGGCTATTATTCAGATGGGACATTCTAAAACCGTTACAGCTTCGGATATTTCTCATAATGGAAAATACATTGCAACGGGAAGTATTGATCGTTCGATTGTAATTTGGGAGAAAAAATCAGGAAAGGAAATTAGAATCCTGCATCACCATGTGAAAAGTATTACCGCTTTGCATTTTAGTAAGGACGATCAACACATTTTATCGGCTTCCAATGACAATACAGTGAAACTTAGCAATATTGAAACAGGTGAAGTTTTACACACCTTTTTGCATACACAATACGATATTGAAAATGCAATGTTTAACGGCGATGGTAGTAAAGTAATTATTTTCGATAAAAGACAAGATTATTCAGTTTGGGAAAGCGCTACAGGAGAATTTCTAGGGTATTTCACCAAAGACTACGCAGCCTTTGATGATGCAAGAACAGTGAGTTTTAATGGAGAATTAGTCCTAAGCAAAATTAATTATGACAAAGTCGCTTGCATTAAGCTTAAAACAAAAGCCACACTTTTCACACTCCCTTTTGATAAGGCGCATACTTTAAACTTTAGTAATGACGGGAAATTTATTGTGATTGGTTCGGCAAAACTATTTGCTACTGTTTTTGATGCCGTAACTGGAGATTCCTTGCACACAGTTTCACTTATAAAAGGCAGTGACTGTGATGGATGCAATACAAAAGTTGCTATTTCTGATGATTCTAAGTCTGTTTTCACGACTTCCAACAAAGGACTTGGCAAATTATGGAACATTAAAACAGGGAAAACAATTGCCACCTTCGATACTCCAAAACAATCACCAAACACCATTTTATTTACCGATGACAATAAGCAAATTGTAATCAATTACAGCAAAGAAGTAAAGATTTATTCAGCCACATCAGGGAAAGAAATTTTCAGCATACCGAATACCGATATAAACCATTACAATCTTCAGGTCCAAAACAATCAATTCATTTTACCAGGAGAAAATCACAGTGCCGATTTATGGTCTGTAAATGGGAAGAAAATCATTACAAATTATAAGGGATACCTTAATCAAACAAGGTCAGACGGTTTGCATTTTGATTATTCATCGTGGATTGATGTCGGTATTTTACAGTATATTTCTTACCGTACGAATCTTTCCATTCACCCGAATAACCAAGAAATTGTCTTAGGAAAAGTAGATTCATCGACCATCGTTTTAAATCTAAATACTGGAAAAAAAACCAAGACTTTAACAGATGCCAGTAAGGTTAATTTTTGTCAGGCTTACAGTAAAGACGGGAAATTGCTTGCTGTAGCAGGAGGCGATAGAAAAATCAGAATTTACGATGCTGAAACTTATATTTTAAAACACACCTTGGTGGGACATCAGTCATTAATATTTGACATTCAATTTTCGAACAATTCAAATGTAATTTCATCAGCTAGCTGGGATGGAACTATGCGTACATGGGATATCGAAAAAGGAACATGGACTTCATATATTGAATTAAAAGACGGCGCTCCTTATCTTATCCGCTACTCCCCTAACGATTTATATATTCTCACAGGAGATTTAAATAAAAACATTGATTTTTGGGAGTCAGATACGAGAGCAAAATTTAGAACCTTAATTGGACATTCAGAACCTATTTCGGGGATAGAATTTTCTAAAGATGGTCAATATGTAGTCACCTCTAGTTGGGATGGAAAAATAAAGTTATGGCACACCCTCACAGGAATGCAAGTCGCAAAGTTCAACGACAAAGGAGCTCCTGTTTATGCGGTAAACTTTTCACCAGACCAAAAGCAAATCATTTCTGGTGATGGCGATCGATTAATCAAGTTTTGGAATAGAGAAACGGGACAATTGGAAGAGCAATTAGCGGGTCACATCAGCGCTGTTACAGACATTCAACTTACAAGTGACGGCAGTCTAATGATCTCACGAGGAATGAATGGCGAAGTCATCGTATGGGATTACACCAAGAAAAAACAGATCTACACCTATCTCTCCATCAATAGAAACGATTGGATCATTAAAACCCCAAGCGGACATTTTGATGGTTCGAAAAAAGCATTGCAATTGGTGAATTACGTTTCAGGAATGGAAGTCATTGCAATAGCGTCTTTATTCGACAAATACTACACACCTGGACTTGCAAAGAAGGTAATGGATGGAGAAAGTATGGATGATACTGGTGAAAATATGAATTCATTAATCAAAAATCGTCCAGAATTGGCTTTTCAGCTATCGAACCAAAAGAAAAATGCATCAGTGATAGAGCAGGATTCTGTTATTTTGAGCAAGACGGCCACGTTTTCAATTGATTTAGCACTCATTAAAAATGGAGAAGATATTTCTGAAATTAGAATATACAATAACGGAAAATTAGTTGACCACAGAACGACAGACGCGGAAATAAAGTTTAGGGGTTCTAAGGGGAATTCAGTCTCTTTTGAGGTTGAATTAGTGGACGGAATAAACAATTTGAGAGCAGTAGCAAAAAGTGGAAATGAAGTTGAATCGGATCCGGTTACCCTACAAGTGAAATTTGACGGAGAAGCAGCCAAGGTGGATCTCTTTATTCTGACTGTGGGAATTAATAATTATAAAAACAGCAGCTATAACTTGAGTTATGCTACAAAAGATGCAAAAGAGTTCTCAAAAGCCATATCAAAAGGAGGAGTTACATTGTTCAATAAAATATACAACTATTCATTGGAGGACAATCAAGCGACAAAGGCTGAAATACAGACCATTTTCAAAGAGTTAATCAAGAATATCGGTCCTGAAGATGTATTCGTTTTTTACTACGCAGGACATGGAGCAATGAGTGTTACAACTGACCCATCACTGGCGGAGTTTTACATCATGACACACAATGTCACTAATTTTTATGGGGAAGAAATTTTAAAGGAAGAAGGAATATCTGCCACAGAACTGCTTGAATTCTCTAGAAAAATATCAGCACAAAAGCAATTATTTATTCTCGACGCCTGTCATTCTGGTGGCGCATTGAATGTTTTAGCCACGAGAGGTGCAGACAACAGAGAAAAAGCCATTGCACAATTGGCAAGAAACACAGGAACATTCTTTTTAACCGCTTCACAAGATTTTCAATATGCAAATGAATCTGGAGATCTAAAACATGGACTTTTCACGTACGCTCTTTTAGAAATCATTGGTGGAGATGTAGCTTTAAACAAAACAGGAAAAGGCAATAAAGTGACTGTAAACGAAATGAAAACTTACGTTGAAGAACGCGTTCCAGAACTCTCAGAGAAATACCATGGAAGTGCCCAATACCCTACCAGTTATAGTTTTGGTCAGGATTTTCCTATTGTAATTTTGAAGTGAGGTTTTAATAATTTATTAAGCTAAATAAAGAGATCAAAGCATAAATGAAATCACTTAGTACCATCGTCTCCCTTTTTTATGCATTATTACTCTTCATTGGAATTGGATCAATTTCCTTTTTTATTTTGGTCAGTTCGCAATCAGTTTTGGCTATAATCGCCGCAATTATTGTTGCTATTATCGGTCTTGTGATGAGCAGATTTCTTTTCACAATGATGATGAGAAGAGGTGTGATTTCGGTTCTAGCAGGTTCTTATGCATCCTATGATTTAGATGAACTCAAAAGCGCTCCGAATAGTAGTGTATTGAAAATTAGTCCTGCAGAACTGTCCCAGTTTCCTATTGAACAACACTTGAAATTCCAACATGGTCTCAAAGTAAGCATCTGGGGAGATTGGGAAGGCAGATATTTAGAAGATCGACATCACATAGAATCAGTAGATTTTGACAAGAAAGAGAAATGGCTCACTATTCGTTTTTTAGATGGTTGCATACTAAAAATTAAAAACCCAAGTCCTGTTTATGTAACGCAAAGCTATTTGAAAATTGTAAAAGCCCAAGAGATTCAATGGAGTATTCCTACTCAAACAGGTTTGATTAAACAATACATTTACATTAATGAAGGTGAAAATATACTTACGCAATCCAATACCGAATGGAAACCACATCACTTTGACATTGGAATAGGAATGAACGCATTGTATCTTCAAGGTTGAAGTAGATAATTACGAATTTGAAAATTATGAATTACGAATAAAACGTTCAACGCTTTTTAGGAAGTACAAGGCTGTTCCATTAAAATAGTAGGATAAAGTGAAGTTGTATAAAAACATGTCACCCCTCTGGGGTTTTGATGCATATTACAAAAGGTTTTTAGAAACATGTCGCCACGCTGTGGCTTGAAAATAATTACGAATTTGATAATTAAAAATTACGAATTAAACGTTCAACGCTTTTTAGGAAGTACAAGGCTGTTTCATTAAAATAGTAGGATAAAGTGAAGTTGTATAAAAACATGTCACCCCTCTGGGGTTTTGATGCATATTACAAAAGGTTTTTAGAAACATGTCGCCACGCTGTGGCTTGAAAATAATTACGAATT
>Ga0209075_1000341_pt1 | contig 44873 bp, 42 predicted proteins | sample Stecom2011_FD_187523 | JGI IMG/M metagenome (GOLD analysis project Ga0209075, IMG submission 187523) | Agricultural soil microbial communities from Utah to study Nitrogen management - Steer compost 2011 (SPAdes) (version 2) | ecosystem: Environmental > Terrestrial > Soil > Agricultural land...
TGACAACCTCTTCAAACGAGGAAATAACCGCTTACAAGGCGACTTATTAATCAAGGGGGCCAACAACAGTTTTTGCGTGCTCACCCTCAAGCCGATGTGCTCACCGGTTTGAGGGTATGACGTTGCAAAAAATGGCCTTGCAGCGAGGCTGCTTTAGTTCCGGTAGCTTATCCTTTGTGATTGTTTGGGGTGGATACACCTGTAGGGACCAGTGCGCGGGTCAGATCTTTCATGCAGAGACTGCCCACCATCTCACCTTTTCGAACCACTCTGAACACCTTGTCTGTGTCGCCACCTGATCGCGAAAGCACGGTCTCCAGATTGTCCCTCTCGGAGATGTCACCGGCATACTCCGCGTCGTTATCCACGTGCTTTTTCATGATCGAGCGTACCCGAAGCACCCGGGCACGATTGATGTCGTTTATGAAGGCAACAATGTAGGGATCGTTGGGGTTGAGCAGGATGTCCTGAGGGTCTCCCTGTTGAACGACTTCTCCATCTTTCAGAATAACCAGATGATCCGATAGCTTTAGGGCTTCGTCCAGATCGTGGGTAATGAACACGATGGTTTTCTGTAGTTCCTCCTGAAGTTCCAAGAGCAAATCCTGCATATCTGACCGGATTAGTGGGTCCAAAGCGGAGAAAGCTTCGTCCATCAACATGACCGGGGAGTTCGAGACCAGCGCGCGAGCTATGCCTACCCGTTGCTGCATGCCGCCGGATAACTGGTGGGGATACTGCTGTTCATTGCCTTCAAGACCCACGCGGCCCAGCCATTTTACCGCTTCTTGTTCAAAGTCTGTGACGTCTGAACCACGAATATTGAGAGCCATGCCCGCGTTCTCAAGCACGGTTTTATGGGGCAGCAAGGCGAACTTCTGGAACACCATAGACATTTGTTCCCGCCGCAGCTGGCGCAGTTGCTCTTCGTTCAACTCCAGAACGTTTTTGCCATCAAGCCGGATTTCACCGGCGGTGGGTTCAATAAGCCTATTGAGGTGGCGGATCAGTGTTGATTTTCCCGAGCCCGAAAGCCCCATGATCACGGTGATTTTGCCATCGAGGATATCTACGTTGATATCCCGTAGCCCAAGAACGTGGTTTTGCTTATCCAGCAGATCGGCCTTGTTCATACCACGCTTTACGTATTCAAGCGCCACATCCGGTGTCGGCCCGAAAATCTTATAGAGGTTTTTGATGGAAATCTTAATGTCGTTTGCCACTGGGTGTCCTCACTGATTTTGGCTGGCATTGATACGCGCGAGAGAAGCCTTGGTCACCCGGTCCAAAATGACCGCGAGAATGACAATGCCAAGACCGGAAACAAGCCCGACACCTAGCTCCAAGTTACGAATGCCCCGAAGTACCAAAACACCAAGGCCTGGTGCCGAAACAAGCGACGCGATAACCACCATGGCAAGGCTCATCATGATTGTCTGATTTACACCCGCCATAATGTTGGGCAGCGCCAAGGGGATCTGAACCTTGAACAGTTTTTGGCGGGGCGTCATGCCGAAGGCGTCTGCCGCCTCAATCACATCTTTATCTACTAACCGTATGCCAAGATTGGTTAGCCGCACCACAGGCACTATGGCATAGAGAATAATGGCAATGCCGTAGAGCTTGGATTCAGTCACGCTGAAGAGAAAGATCAACGGAATGAGATACACAAACGGTGGCAGCGTTTGCAGCATATCCAGAATGGGAATCGTCAGCCTCTGCATGGTGTCGCTACGGGACATGGCGATACCAATTGGCACCCCGAGTAGCACACAGAGAAAGGCACAAACAAAAATAATGGCGAGTGTTTGCATGGCGTATTCGTAGTAGTCGATGAACGCCAGCAGGCAAATGCTAACAGCAACAAATAGCACCAGCTTCCAAGAGCGGGTGACTAGAAAAACGATGGCTAACATGATTGGAATGATGATCCACCAGGGTACGGTGAGCATTCCGTATAAGGCACCATCAAGGGCCCAGCTCAGGGGCTGGGTCATGGGGTCGAGCACTAGGCTGAGATTATCTTTTACAGCAAGAAAACCCTGCTCCAGTCCTTTTGTGAGTTCTCTCGATTGGGGAAAAGCAGCGCAAGAATCGTTGAGAACGTCCATTGAGGGGAATGGAAAATCCCACAGAGATTCTGGTTCCGCGTTGTCGCCTTTTGCTTTGGCGAGCAAGTCAGCCATCGACATGGGGCCGTCCTGTTTACCTTCCGCGCACCATTCTTTTAGCCCAAGTGCTGAAAACAGGGAGTCGTAGGTTGCCATCTTCGTTTAGCCTCTTATGCACATGGGGCGCCATGCGCAACAGAATTTGGTGACTGTCATTAGCAAATGTGCCCGGAGCAACCTGTGCTCCGGGCCAAGACGGGTCAATCAGTTTTCTAGAATTGCGGCAAGGTTCTTTTTGGCGTTGTCGTTCAGCCAGCCAGACCACTCATCACGGTTGTTACTGAGGAAGTACACAGCAGCCTCTTCACCGGAAGCGTTGTTAGAGTCCATCCAAGCTAACAGAGAGCTCATGGTGCTGGTTTTGAACGTCATTTTACTGAGCATCTCGGTTACTTCCGGCTCACGATCTTTGAAGTCGGTGGTGACCGACGTCAGTATGGTTGCTGCCGGGAACTCGGATACGCCGGGATTATCTGCGTTCGCGTTCTGGTTTTTCTCATGAACCTTCTGCTTGTACTCGCCCAGCTCTACGCGGGTCATGTCGTATTTGCCAAGCGGTACAGTCGGGCCCCAATAGTAGCCGAACCAGGGCTCTTCATTTTGAACCGCAGACGCCATAGACGAGGCGAGCGTTTCACCGGAACCGTGGTTGAAGACCTTAATACCAGACTCTTCAAGATCCAGAGCGCGAATCAGGTTGTCATTGACTATCCTGCAGCCCCAGCCATCCGGGCAGTTATTGAAGCGTGCGCCGACCAGCTCGGGGTTGGCCATAACGCCTTCGATCGTTTTCAGCTCGGGGTGCTTTTCCACCAGAGACGTGGGGAGCCACCAGCCTTCCAAGCCGCCTGGATCAAGCACCTTGCCTAGTCGTTCGATTTTGCCTTCTTCTTCGAGGCGCAAGTAAGCCTCGCCGGCTGAGTTCAGCCACAGTTCCGTAACAATGTCCGGCTCGCCATTTTCCGCAACAGACGTTACAGCAGGTACAGTGTCTGACGGTATAACCGACACATCGCAGCCATAACCTTGCTCCATAATGAATTTGGCGACGTTGGTGACCACGGTGTTGGAGGCCCAATTCATTTCTGTGATGGATACTTCACCACAGTTGGCTTGTGCCATGGCCGGTACTGATAGCGCACATAGCAGTGCAGGAAATAGGGCAAAGCGTATCGTCTCGGTTAACACGTAGCTATAAGCATAAGGGTCTTGAGCTCAGTTACAAGGTTTTAACAGAAATACGCCCACTCTGAAGACGTATTTAGGCTTCTGGCTAGTTGCTTGACGCAACTCTTTTTTCGGGTCAGTCTCTCGAGTGTTTGTTATGCCAAGTCATCCCTGAATTAACTGGAACGGAGCTGATAACAATGAAAATCTTTGAAACAAAAACTGCACCGAATCCCCGCCGTGTGCGCATGTTCATGGCCGAGAAAGGCTTGTTAGATAAAGCCGAATTTATCGAAATCGATTTGCAGAAGGGTGAAAATTTGACGCCGGAATATGTGGCTCGTAACCCTATGAAGAAAGTGCCGGTTATGGAGCTGGATGATGGCACCTGTATCTCCGAGACCATGGCCATTTGCAGGTATTTCGAGGAAAACCACCCGGAATCGCCGACGCTTTTGGGCGACACGCCTTTAGAGAAGGCCGTGATTGAGCAGTGGGTGCGATGGGTAGAGTTCTACTTCTTTATGCCTACCGGTATGTGCTTCCAGCACACCAGCGGATATTTCAAAGACAGAATGAACCCCATTAAAGAATGGGGTGAGGACTGCGGCAAGAGTGTCGGCAAATTCATGGCGTTTCTCAACGACCACCTTGCCGATAAGGACTATATTTGCTGCGACCGGTTTACCGCTGCAGACATTAACGCCTTTACCACGGTAGCGTTCGCACGCGTGGTGAATATCCGTATTCTGCCCGAACATACTCACCTTCAGGCTTGGTATGATCGCGTAAAAGCGCGCCCGTCTGCTCAGGTTTGATGTTTGATAGAACTATTGTCGGAATGGGTTGAAGCAACTGCCTCTGTGCGGTTGCGACCTTTTTCTTTGGCTTGATAGAGCGCATCATCCGCCCGCTTGATAGCGCTCTCAATGTCATCGAGCCCGTAGCAGTTGGTAACGCCCAAACTGATGGTTTGGGGGATGCTGTGCTCGCCAGCTAACATGGGCTCGTTGGCCAGAGACAAACGAGCTTTCTCTGCAACCTGCATCGCGCCCTCCAGATCGGTCTCTGGCAGCAACATCAATATTTCCTCGCCACCCCAGCGGCATAGGGCGTCCTCGGTACGCATGTGAAGGCCCAGCCTGCGGGCAGTTTCCTGTAGTACCATGTCGCCAATATTGTGGCCGTACCGATCGTTTACGCGTTTGAAGTTGTCGAGGTCCCCGAGAATCAGGCTGTACGTGCTCCCGTAACGTTTTGCCCGGGCATGCTCTTGCTCCAGTAAATGGTGCATGGCTCTGCGGTTTAATAGGCCGGTGAGCTGATCGGTGGTTGCCTGTTGCCGAAGCTGTTGTCGGGCCAGAAACTCGCCTACTCGCAACTGCCTCAGTGCTTCGCTCATGACGAGGCCAATGACCATCATAACCAAAGGGTCAAATAAGAAGGGGAGCAACTCTGTAATAGCGAAACCTTTACCCCGGGCCACAAGCAAAAAGATCACTAGCGGCATGAAAAACATCAGCCACCACTCTTTCGGACCACGAACGGACAGAATGGCAACGCCGAAAAAGCTGATAACCATACCGTTAGTGATCTGATAGGTATCGGCTGAGCGCCCGTTGTAGTGAACCAGAAAGAGCGCAAGTATCATAACCATGACCGAGAGGCCCATCACTCTAAGCAGGTGGCGGCTTTGGCATAGAGGTTTGCCGGTATAATGCGAGATTAGCGTCAACAGGGCGCTCGCCAGAACCGGTGCCCTGAATAAAAACTCCGTTAGCCAGAGATCGGGACGGTGGGCAATGCGGAATTCGTGGGTAAACTGATATAGGGTTACTGTGATCAAGAGAACCCATGCCGCAACAACTGCAACTTGCCGTTCCACCACCCGAATGTGCGCTTCGTAGGCAGGAAGCCACTCGGGAGGTACCTTGTGATATGGCGTTTTGGGGTCTGAAAATCTCACCATCGTCATAATCCAGCGGCTAGTAGTTTTAATCATCAGCCAATACGAAGCCCGGCGCAACAACCCTATTGGGGTAGACCTGTCGTTAAAGGAGACGGTATGGAAAATGTATCTCTGAAGTGTGCTCTGGACGCGATTGATAGGGCGAATCGCGCAGACCCGAACGAGGAGGTTGTGGCAGGTGAACCCCTGCCGAGGGAGTATGCCTACAGTTTGCATATGACTCGCTGGCTTCACGAACTGGAGCCAGATCCTTCGGGACGAATTCAGATCGCGTGTCGCGCCCAGCATCTTGAACGTTGGAAAATGCCCCGTAGTGATTATCCGGAGGGCAGGAAGGCCTATTACGCGTGGCGTCAGGCCTGTGGGCGAATGCACGGCCGCAGGACAGCCGAGATTATGGCTGACTGCGGCTATCCAGAAAGTGAGTGTGAGCGGGTTGAGGTGATCCTCACCAAGCGTGAGTTGCGCAAAGACGCAGACACGCAATTATTGGAAGATGTTGCCTGTATGGTGTTTCTGGAAAAATACTTCGCGCAGTTTTACGCTGACAATGCGGAGTACGATCGGGAAAAGTGGTTGCGGATTGTGCGGCGCACCTGGGGCAAAATGTCGCAGCGGGCCCACGAGCGGGCTTTGGTGTTGTCGGAGAAGTTGCCTGAGCACTTGCAAGCCCTGCTGCAGGAAGCGCTGTCGGGAGGCACTGACTAAAGCCAATCTTGAGGCGCTGTCCTCTACTGAGTATGATACTGATTATCATTTGATAGTCGGTGTCATTAAGTGTCAGCGCTTTCCCGAAACGCCCCCAGAATTCTAATTGCACAGCACGACCCGCTCCTCAGGGAACAGTTGGCGGGTCGGCTGGCATCTTGCGGGTATCGGGTGCTGCAAAGCCAACAAGGCGACGAGGCTCTGGCTTCCGCTCTGTGCCACAGGCTGGATTTGATTCTTTTGGAGACGCAGTTACCTCAAATCAACGGCTTCGACGTACTTAAAAGACTCCGTAAAACCTGCCAGACACCGGTCATGATGCTCACTGCCACGGACGCAGAGGATGAGCGCATTGCAGGCTACAAGCAAGGCGCCGACGACTGCTTATCCAGACCCTTCAGCTTTACCGAACTGCATCTGCGGATTGAGGCGCTACTGCGGCGCACGGGTGGCGGTTTGGATCGACGTGCCGAACCACTCACATTTTGTGTGGGTGAGTTGCAACTGGACCGGCTCACGCTGCACGCCTCCTTTCAGGGGCGGTCTCTGGGGCTGACCCCCATACAGTTTCAGTTACTCTGGGTTCTGGCGCTACACCAGCGCGAGCCGTTGAGCAAACCCTATCTCTACCGGGCGGTACTCGAAAAAGAGTTCAGCCGGGATGATCGCAGCCTTGATATGCACATGAGCCGTATTCGTCGCAAGTTAATGGGCGCTGGAGTGGCCGCTGACCGGCTGAAAACGCTCCATGGAAAGGGATATTGCCTCTTGTAAATGGATGCCTGTCTGTCGCGACACGGGCAAATGTAACAAATGTAAAACTGGTTTCCTTAACGACACGAGTTATCGAGAATGCACTCCAAATACGAATGGTTATCATGATGGAGTCTGGTCGTTATGGCAGTTTTCCCCCCGATAGGCTTACCCTTGCACTTTCGCCGCAACGCTATTTGGCTGGCGCTTGTCGCCACTCCTGTTGCCTATGCCGAACCGGTGACCTTGGATACAATTCAGATAACCGCAGATCGTGAGGCGGAAGCAGACGCGGTTGTTGGTGCCGAGGCCATGGACCGCTCTCTGGCGGACGGCCTTGGAGATGTGTTCGCCGGTGAACCGGAGGTCAGCGTTGGAGGTTCTGTAGGAATCGCCCAGAAAGTTTATGTTCGTGGCTTGGAAGACCCGTTATTGAACGTGAGCGTTGATGGCGCTACCCAGGGTGGCGTGCTGTTTCACCACACGGGACGTATTGTGGTTGATCCAGACCTGTTGAAGCGGGTAGAAGTGGATGCCGGTGCTGGCAAAGCGACCGCGGGTGCTGGTGCTCTTGGCGGTGCCATCCGTTTTATCACCAAGGATCCGGAGGATCTTTTGCGTGAGGGTGAAAATCTCGGGGCTTTGGTCAAGTTTGGCTCCTTCTCCAGCACCAAAGGTTACAGCGCTGGAACCACTGTATTTGGCCGTTTGAGCGATCAGTGGAGCACACTGGTATCGGTCACTCAGAGCGATCATGAGCGCTATGAGGATGGCAAAGGGAACGAGGTTCCAGGCACGGATGCACGCCAACAACTGGGTCTGGCGAAACTGGTGGGCCGGTTCGGTAACGGCCAAACCCTGCGTCTGAGCCACGAAGTGCGAACCGATGAAGGTGAACGCCCGCAGCGCCCTCAGTGGGTGATCAGCAGTTTCAACAGCCTGTACGATCTCGATGGACGCCGGGATACCACTACCCTGAACTATGGCGTGGCACCGGAAGACAACCCTTGGCTGGACAGCAAGTTCACCCTGTACCACAGCGAATCTGAAATTGAGCAGAATGTGTCAGACCGTTGGGGCCGGTATTACGGCTTTAGCCGAAGCATTGGTGGTGACCTGCGCAACACCAGCCGGATGGGCGATCACAGCCTGACTTACGGGATCGATTACCGGGAAGACAAAGTGAATGCTGGCGGTGAAGGCGACAGACGTGCCGAAGAAGAAACCGGCGATGTGCTGGGTGTCTACCTTCAGGCAGATTTGTGGCTCACCCAGCAGTTGTTGCTGAGTGCCGGTGCTCGTTACGACGACTATAGCCTAACAGACAACAGCGGCGAAACGTTCAGTGAAGATGCGGTGAGTCCCAATGCCAACCTGTCGTTTTTAGTGGCAGACGGCCTGACCCTGAAAGCCGGATATGCCGAGGCCTTCCGCGGGCCCATGCCCCACGATGCCTTCAAGATTGACCGCGCCCAGAACGATCCGGACCTGAAAGGCGAAAAAGCCCAGAACACCGAAGTTGGGTTTGATTATGTGTACGAGAATTTCAGCCTATCGGCGGAGGTGTACCGTTCTGAAATCAAGGATGCCATTGCAGACGTCCTATTCGGGCCTGCCATCTACCAGAACATTGGTGATCTGGAATCCGATGGCTACCGCATTGCAACCGGCTATCAGTGGAACGCCCTGAGTGCCGGCCTGAGCTTTCACAGCAACGATGCCGAAGTGGATGGCCAACCTTTGACCGTTTACGAGCACAACCTCTTGGGCAACACCATTGGTGATACCTGGGTGGCTGATCTGGCCTACCGCTGGGACCGCACTCTGGAGTTTGGCTGGCAGGGCCGGTTTGTGCAGGGTATCGACGATCTCGAAACGTCGGTGGGCACCATCGACAAACCGGGCTACGGGGTACACGACTTGTTCGTAAACTGGCTGCCTACGGGTAATGAAGATTTGCGCCTGACTCTGGCCGTGAAAAATCTGGCCGACAAAAACTATCTCGATCACGCCAGCAATGCGGATTACCAGAACATCGACGGGTATGAGGGAGTTGTTGGCCTACCTGCCATGGGTCGGGACATACGCCTTGGTCTGGCCATGCGCTTTTGAGGTCGCTGATGTTACGCGTTCGATTCTTAGCCGCCCTGATGGGCGGCCTTTTCTGTTTGTGGGCTGATCTATCTCTGGCTGCCAAAACGGTTACCGACTTAGCAGGCCGCTCGGTTGAGCTGCCAACTAACGTAAACCGGATCGTGCTGGGAGAAAGCCGTTATATCCCTGCCCTTGCCATTTTGGATGGAGAGGCGCTGCCTGCCCGTTTAGCCGGCATGCTGCCGGATTTCGAAATGACCGATCCGGGCGGTTACGACCAATACCTGAACGCCTTCCCCGAGCTGGCGGATGTGCCCCGGGTGGGACACGCATCTGCCGACAGCTTCAGTCTGGAAAGTGTGCTAGCTCTAGGGGCTGATTTGGCCATCTTCAGTCTAGAGGGGCATGGCCCCGGTGCCCGTAACCGGATGCTGATTGACCAGTTGGAGCGGGCTGGTGTCGCGGTGGTGTTCATCGACTTCCGCCAGAACCCGCTGGTGAATACACCAAAAAGCATGGCGCTTCTGGGTGAGGTGCTCGGGCGACAAGAGGAGGCACAAGCATTCAACCGCTTTTACCAGCAGGAGCTGACAAAGGTGACTGATGTGGTTGCGCAAATTCCTAAAGCCGATTGGCCTGGCGTGTTTCTGCACAGCCGTTTGGGTCTGCACGACAGCTGCTGCGAAACCATGGTGGAGGGCATGATGGGACTTTTCCTCAAGGCCGCCGGAGCGCGCAATCTGGCAGAAGGGAAGGTGCCCGGTGTTAGCGGTGTACTGAACCTTGAATATTTGATCAGCAGCCCACCGGACTACTATGTCGCAACCGCTATAGGGTCACGCAAACACACCACCTCTGAAAATGAACACAGCTACGTGATGCTGGGGGCAGGCATCGACACCGCGACAGCTCGGGCCTCACTGGCACAAGCTACCGATCGGCCGGGCCTTCGTGCAGTAGAGCCTATCCGCGAGGGCCGTGCCATGGCCATCTGGCATCACTTTTACAATACCCCAATGAATGTCATCGCGGTTCAAGCGCTGGCCCAGTGGTTTCACCCTGAGGTTTTTGCAGAGCTGAACCCGGACGCCACACTGGCAGAGTTTTACCGGCGCTTTCAGCCGATCGAATTGGATGGCATCTATTGGGTTCGGGCCAGAGAGTCTGCCGAATGAGTACAGTGTCCCAGACACAACCGGTCAGGCAGGAAGAGCCTGCTCCTCGTGTGTCGTTAGCGAGGGAATATCGGCGTTTTGTTTGGCGCAGAGTTATGTGTCTGGTGGCGTTGGCAAGCGCGGCGCTGGTAGCCTTGTTGGTGGATATCGCAAGCGGCCCATCTATGCTGGGATTGGCTGACGTGGTTCATGGTTTGCTCAGCCCTGAAGCCATGGATGCGGGCACCCGGGTTATTATCGAAGATATCCGGCTGCCTTATGCCTTGATGGCGGTTGTTGTTGGTGCGTGCCTTGGTCTCGCCGGTGCCGAGATGCAAACCGTGCTGAACAATCCGCTGGCCAGCCCATTTACCTTGGGTGTGGGCGCCGCCGCGACTCTGGGTGCCTCGTTGGTGATAGCCTTCAATATCTCCTTTCTCGGGCTGGCGGCTCATGTGCTGCTGCCGTTGTCGGCCTTTGTGTTCGCTGCGGTGGCATCGCTTTTGATTCTGATTCTGTCGCGCTCTTTGGGTGCCTCGGTGCACGCAGTGGTGCTGTTCGGCATTGCTTTGCTGTTTGGTATTAACGCCGTGGTGGGGTTAATCCAGTTTGTTGCTGATGCCGAATCGGTGCAGCAAATCGTGTTCTGGACTATGGGTAGTCTGGCCCGCGCGAGCCTCGATAAGGTATGGATTGTGGCGTTGGTGCTGGCGGTATGTCTGCCCTTTTCGCTGCGCAATGCCTGGGCTATGACCCTCCTACGCAGTGGTGAAGAGCAGGCGCGAAGCCTCGGTATTCGCGTGGAGCGACTGAGGCTGACAGTGCTGATGCGGGTTAGCCTGCTCACTGCAGCGGCCATGTGCTTTGTCGGTGAAATTGGGTTTATTGGTCTGGTAGCCCCCCACATTGCCCGACTGATGTTGGGGGAGGATCACCGCTTCCTGCTTCCGGGCAGTGCACTGGCCGGGGCGGTGCTGCTGTCGCTGTCATCCATTGCCAGCAAGCTTCTGGTGCCGGGTGTGGTGCTGCCGGTGGGCATTGTGACTGCGCTGGTGGGGATTCCGCTGTTTATTCTGCTGATTATTGGCCGTAGCCGGAGGGTTGCCTTGTGACCCTGAAACTGGAATCGGTGACCGCTGGCTATCGAAACCGCTCTGTTTTCAGCGAGCTGTCTCTGCCGGAAATACCTGCGGGTGCGTTGGTGGCTGTGATTGGGCCGAATGCGGTGGGTAAGTCTACCTTGCTGAAGTCGATCGCAGGCTTGTTGCCTATCTCCGGCACCATGACCTTCACAGGGGAAAATCTGGCGGGGCTCACAGCCCATCAACGCACACGCCGTGTTGGTTACCTGCCTCAGCCGTTGCCGCAAGCCATTCCTCTAGTAGCCTACGAAACCGTGTTCAGTGCCTGCCGTTCGGCTCGAGGCGACTGGTCCCGGGAAGAGACCGAGCAGGCCATAGAGGAGGTATTCGACACTCTGGGTATTCGACAGTTGGCCTTGCGGCGCCTATCGGAAATGTCCGGTGGCCAGCGGCAAATGGTGGGGCTGGCTCAGGTGTTGGTACGCCAGACTCCGCTGATGTTGCTGGATGAACCCACCAGTGCGTTGGATTTGCATTGGCAATTGAACGTTTTGAACGCCGTGCGAGATGCCACCACTCACGCAAAGTCTATTGCGCTGGTGGCGTGCCACGATCTCAATCTGGCCCTGCGCTATTGCGATCAGGTTCTGGTGTTGTCACCCGACGGGCAAGCTGTTTTGGGGTTCCCTGAGCAGGTGTTAACGCCTGAGTTGCTGGCTCGCACCTACGGCATTGAAGCACGTATTGAGCACTGTTCTCAGGGGCAGCCCATTGTGCTGGCGGACCGCCCTTTGCCCGCCAGTGTTCGTTGAGTTTTAGGAGATTGTTATGCCGTCTATGAATGCCTGTGTTTCTACAGTCAATCCCAGCCGTTTGATAAACCGCTTATGCAAACATTTCAGCCATAAGATTGACGCCGAGTGGAGCGAAACTGACGGATTGCTTACCTTCTCTATCGGTGAGTGTCGGCTGAACTCCGGGAGCGGGGCGCTGACGTTGGTGTGCCAGTCTCCAACGGCAGAAGAGTTGGAGGAGTTGGGGCAGGTGGTGGCCTCCCACCTCGTCCGCTTTGCGGGTGATGAGGTGGGCGAAGTGGACTGGCACGTTGATTAGCCGAACAGTTCCTGCAGCTTCTCGCCCGGGTTGTCAGCGCGCATGAAAGACTCGCCTACTAAAAACCCGTAAATGCCCCGGCCTGTCATGGCTTCTACGTCGGCGCGGGTCATTATGCCGCTTTCGGTGATGGCCATGCGTTCTTTTCCGATGCGCTGGTGCAGGTTGAAGGTGGTTTCCAGCGATACGTCGAAGCTGTGCAGGTCGCGGTTGTTGATGCCGACCAGTGGGGTGCTGAGGGTTAGTGCGTCGTCCATTTCTTCGCTGTTGTGCACTTCTACCAATACGTCCATGCCGGTTTCGTGGGCTATGCCTTCGAGTTCTTGCATTTGGTCTTTGGTGAGGCACGCTGCAATGAGCAGTATGCAGTCGGCGCCGATGGTGCGGGCTTCGTATACTTGATAGGGCGCTACCATGAAGTCTTTGCGGATAACCGGGAGGCTGCAGGCGTTGCGGGCGGCAATTAGGTAGTCTTCGTGGCCTTGGAAGAAGTCGTGGTCAGTGAGTACTGACAAGCAGGCGGCGCCGCCTTTTTCGTAGCTTTGGGCGATGTCGGCTGGCTCGAAGGGGTCACGCAGTATGCCTTTGCTGGGCGAGGCTTTTTTGATTTCGGCGATGACCGCGGGTTTGCTGGATTCGATGCGTTGGCGCAGGGCGTTGGCGAAGCCGCGGGTTTCGGGTTGGTCGCCAGCCTGAGCTTTGAGGTCTTCTAGGCTTTTTTGCCGTTTGCGGGCATCTATTTCTTCCCACTTTCTTTCTACGATTTTGCGCAGGATGGTTGGGGTTTTGTCGTTTTGCTTGGCCATTTTTTTCATCCGTGTCCGAGCCGATGCAGTACCGCTTTCAAAAACACGTCCGTGAATACGTCCATGTAGGGCTTGGCTGCAGCCATCCTTGGCTGCAGACAGTTTTTGAAAGCGGTACTGCACCGGCTCTCAAAGTTCGGGTGGCGCCTGCTGACAGCTTAAAGCTAAAAGCAGATCTTTGTGAACTGCCCAGTGCGGCATTCGGTTACCGCGCAGTCTCTATTAAACCAGTGTTTTTTGGTTCAGAAACAGTGTGAAAAGTCCGCCAATTCCGCGAGTTTTCCGGCTGCAAGTCCTGATCCCATGGCGTCCAGTGCCATTTCAACGCCCATTTTGGCTGTCGGAGCCAAGCCCGCCACGTAAATAGCGGCGCCAGCATTGAGGGCGATCATGTCCCGGGCTTTTTCGGCCATTTCGTCGTGGCCTCTTCCGAAGGCGGCTTTGATCAGGTTCAGGGATTCTTCGGCGGTATCGACAGAAAGGCCTACCAGAGTCTGGCTTTTTATGCCGAGATCTTCAGGGGTGAGGGTGTATTCGGTGATTTCGCCGTTTTTCAGTTCTGCCACATGGGTCGCGCTGGCCAAGCTGATTTCATCAAGGCCGTCTTTGGATGCCACCACCATGATGTGTTCAGAGCCAAGTTTTTGCAGCACTTCGGCAATGGGGCGGCAGAGGGCTTTGCTGAATACGCCCACTAGCTGGCGTTTAACGCCTGCCGGGTTTGTCATGGGGCCGAGTATGTTGAATAGGGTGCGGCAGCCCAATTCTTTACGCGGGCCGACGGCGTGTTTCATGGCGCCGTGGTGAGCCGGGGCGAACATGAAGCCGACGCCGATTTGTTCTACGCAGCGGGCGACTTGTTCAGGTGTCAGGCCCAGATTGATGCCTGCTTGTTCAATCAGGTCGGCACTGCCGCTTTTGGAGGAGACGGCTCGGTTGCCGTGCTTGGCGACAAAGCCGCCTGCAGCGGCAACCACGAAGGCGGAAGCGGAGGATACGTTGAATAGGTTGGCGCCGTCGCCGCCCGTGCCTACTATGTCGACCAAGGGCTCGGCTTTGATGGCTACGCCAGAAACCAACTCACGCATGACTTCCACAGCGCCGGTGATTTCGTCCACCGTTTCACTTTTGAGGCGCAGGCCCATGAGCAGGGCGCCTATCTGGGCGTCGGTGGCTTCGCCGTTCATGACGATGCGCATTACGCTTTTCATTTCTTCCCGAGACATGTCGAGGTTTTCGGCCACGCGGCTCAGTGCGTCTTTCATGTTCATTGGATTCGCCTTTTTATTGGGTTCGCAGGAAGTTGCGCAGCAGTTCGTGGCCCTGTTCGCTCATGATGGATTCAGGGTGGAACTGCACCCCTTCGATGGCCATGGTTTTGTGGCGCACCCCCATGATTTCTTCCACGCTGCCGTCGCTGTTGCGGGTCCAGGCGGTCATTTCCAGGCATTCCGGCAGGCTGGCTTGTTCAATGACAAGGCTGTGATAGCGGGTGGCTTGCACAGGGTTGTTGAGGCCTCGGAATACGCCGGTGTTCTGGTGGTAAACAGGGGAGACTTTGCCGTGCATGACTCGTCCCGCGCGGATGATGTTGCCGCCGAATACCTGGCCGATGGCTTGATGGCCGAGGCAGATGCCGAGGATGGGTATCTTGCCAGCGAAGTGGCGGATGGCTTCCATGGACACCCCGGCTTCATTTGGCGTGCAGGGCCCGGGGGAAACCACGAGTCTTTCGGGGTTCAGGGCTTCAATCTGTTCCACGGTGATTTCGTCGTTTCGGTGCACTTGTACGTCGGCACCCAGTTCCGCGAGATATTGCACCACGTTGTAGGTGAAGGAGTCGTAGTTGTCGATCATTAATAGCATGATGTTTCCCTCGCCTCAGTGGTCAAAGTCGTTGTAGGTCATGGCCACCGCGCGGAAGATAGCGCGGCCCTTGTTCATGGTTTCTTTCCATTCAAGGCGAGGTACAGAGTCGGCCACAATGCCAGCGCCAGCCTGTATGTGCAGGGTCTTGTCCTTGATCACGGCAGTTCGGATGGCAATGGCGGTATCCATGTTGCCGTTAAACGAGAGGTAGCCCACGGCACCGCCGTATACACCGCGTTTGACCGGTTCCAGTTCGTCGATGATCTCCATGGCCCGGGTTTTCGGGGCTCCGCTCAGAGTGCCTGCGGGCAGAGTGGCTTTGAGTACGTCAAGGCAGCTGGTGCCGTCTTTTACTTGGCCGGTGACGTTGGACACTATGTGCATCACGTGGGAGTAGCGCTCCACGGCCATTTTCTCGGTGAGCTTTACGGTGCCGGTTTCCGAAACGCGACCGGCATCGTTGCGGCCCAGATCAATCAGCATCAGGTGTTCGGCAATTTCCTTTGGATCGGCCAGCAGCTCGGCTTCCAGAGCACGGTCTTCCGCATCTGTAGCGCCACGTTTGCGGGTGCCCGCGATGGGGCGAACGGTGACTTCTCTATCTTCCATACGCGCGAGAATTTCCGGCGACGAGCCTACGATGTGGAAGTCGTCCAGGTCCAAAAAGTACATGTACGGCGATGGATTCAATACTCGTAGTGAGCGGTACAGGTTCAGGGGTGGGGCTTCAAACGGAATGGACATGCGCTGAGAGATGACGGTTTGCATCACGTCGCCGTCCAGCACGTAGTCTTTAATTTTATCCACCGCCGCTTCGAACTTTTCTTGACTGAAGCCAGACACAAACTCGCTTTCATCCACGGTTTTACCGCGCAGATGCATGGGTGTTTGTGGAGCATTGGCGGTCTGCCGGTGTAGTTTCTGTTCGAGTTCGTCGAGCCTGAGCTGGGCTTGTTCGTAACCGTCTTGGTCCGCTGGATCCACGTGCACAATCAGGTGCAGTTTGCCGCGCAAGTTATCGAACACCACCAGCTCGTTGGATACCATCAGCAGTATGTCTGGCGTGCCGATGCGATCCGGGGGGCAACTAGCTGCAAGGCGCTTTTCGATGTAGCGCACGGTGTCGTAGCCGAAGTAGCCCACCAGACCCCCGTTGAATCGTGGCAGCTCTTCCAGATCAGGCGCATTGAAGCGTGCCTGATAACTGGCGACAAATGCCAACGGGTCGTCCACTTCAGCGCTTTCAACCAGTTCCCCGTGGCGGCGAATCTCTACCCTGTGGTCGAATACCTTGAGCACTTCCTGACTGGGCAGGCCGATGATGGAATACCGACCCCATTTTTCGCCGCCCTGAACGGACTCAAACAGGTACGAGTATGGCCCGCTGGCGAGCTTGAGATAGGTGCTTAAAGGGGTGTCCATGTCCGCAAGGACTTCGCGATACACGGGGATACGGTTGAAGCCAGCTTGGGCCAGCTTACGGAATTGTTCGGAGTTCATGGTCGGGCTTCCTGAGATCTGATCTGCGTTCGAGCAGGCCATTGGCAACACTGGCCGGTCCTGTCGAGTGGTGGCGCCAAGCGGGCATGCGCGCGCTGTTCGCCGAGCTGAGTATTATCAGCCGGTACGCCATCGCCACCATCGTGTTGCGCGGGTCGTGAGGATGCCTCGCGCTGCAGTCAGATTCAGTCCCTGCACGGCAGGAATCTCCCGAATTGATAAGAATGAATGTACAAGATCTGAGAGGTTACAAAAGCTCGCTCAGGGAATCAACCACAGCGTCTGCTCCCAGTGCCTGTACCGAGCGTCCAAAATTGTAGCCATAGGTGACAGCAACGCAAGGAATGCCTGCAGCTTGAGCGGCGCTGACATCTGCCGCAGAGTCGCCAACCATTACCGTGGTGCCGCGGCTGCCATTTAGAGTTTTCATGGCATGGAGCAGCGGGCCCGGGTCTGGCTTTCTTGTGTCCAGCGTATCGCCACCGATCAACAGCTTGAAGTGGTGGTCCAGCCCCAGTTGTTTCAGCAGTGGGCTTACAAACTGTTCTGGCTTGTTGGTCACCACAGCCATGGGGCAGCCCCGTTTACTTAGGGATTCAAGGCAGGCTTTAACCCCAGGGTACACCACAGCGTGCTTGCCGTTGAGTTGCCGGTAGTTGTTGTAAAACAACGCCAGAGCATCGTTAAACAAGGCGTCGTCTGCAGCGCTCGCGGGTTCCCAATCGGCTTTGCCAGCTAAGGCCCGGCGCATCAAAACGGGAGAACCATGGCCCACCCACTCTCGCACCCGCTCAAGGCCAGCGGGTTTGCGCCCCAGCTGTTCAAGGGTGCAATCAACTGCTGCAGCAAGATCCGGAGCGCTGTCTACCAGAGTGCCGTCAAGGTCAAACAGTGCAACGCCGGGCCAGCGCTGGTTAAACAGGCCTGCTAGGCTCATTGGCCCGTCACCGTATGGCCCAGCGCCATGCGGGCTTGTTCGAGCTCTAGCCGCATGGCATCAATAGTGGCTTTGTAGTCGTCAGTGTTGAAAATAGCCGAGCCGGCAACGAAGGTATCTGCACCGGCTTCTGCAATTTCACGAATATTATCGGTTTTCACGCCTCCGTCGATTTCCAAGCGGATATTGTAATTGCTAGCGTCGATACGTTTACGGGCTTCTCTGAGCTTATCAAGGGTGCCGGGGATGAACTTCTGGCCACCGAAACCTGGATTAACTGACATCATCAACACCATATCGAGCTTGTCCATCACATGATCCATGTGGTGCAGCGATGTGGCCGGGTTAAATACCAAACCTGCCTTGCAGCCGCCCTCACGAATCAGTTGTAGGGAACGGTCGATGTGCTGGGACGCTTCCGGGTGGAAGGTTATGTAGCTGGCGCCAGCGTCGATGAACATGCGAATTAGGTCGTCCACCGGCGATACCATAAGGTGTACGTCGATGGGCGCGGTAACGCCGTGTTTGCGCAGAGCTTCGCAAACCATCGGCCCGATGGTCAGGTTGGGCACGTAGTGGTTGTCCATAACGTCAAAGTGCACCACGTCTGCGCCTGCGGCCAGAACGTTATCCACTTCTTCGCCCAAACGGGCAAAATCGGCAGATAGGATGGATGGGGCAATCAGATAGGGATTCATCACGGGTCTCGCAAACAATTGGCAGCTATTAATAATAATGACAGTCTAACAGCACACGAGTGTGTTTTCGTAGCCAGAGGAGCAGGAACTGTGCGCCGATTCAGAACAATAAGCCAAAGCCCTTACCTCATGAGCCTTTTCGGATGGCTAATGGCCGGGATCATGCTAGGCACTGCTGTGCCAGCAGTGGCACAGGATGAAGTAGCAACCCCAGCAGCTACCCCACCGACTCCGAATGAAGTACGTGGCGTTGTGTCTTCCGGTTTGGGTGAGTGGGGGTTGAACCACAGATTTCCGGATTTCGCGTTGTGGCTCGAGCTTGAAGAAGGCGCTCGCACGCTGGCACTGTTTTGGCCCGAAACGGAAACTCCCGCAAGAGGGGCGGTGATTATTTTGGCGGATGAGGGGGAGAACGCAGCGTCTGGGCTTACTGGTACTCTGGCGCGAGAATTGGCGCACCGTAAATTGGCGGTGCTTAGTTTGGGTCTTGAGCCGCCGTCGGAAGCCCTTGAACGGATTCTTGAGCAACCGTTCGTTGCGCCCGAGCCAAAACCGAAAGCTGCGGAACAAAATCCGGGCGCGCCAAGCCCAGCTGCGATTGATGTTTTGGCGGCAGAAGCTCCAGGCGATTTGGAGGCAGCCTACCGCAAGCGCATTCTCGATGAACTCGCGGCGGCGGTTGCGGAGCTTAAAAACCGCGAATATGAGCTGACAGCGCTAGTGGGAATAGGGCGGGGAAGCAATTACGTTGTGGCCTATGCGGCGGAATTGGCCGCACCTACTGCTCTGATATGGGCTGGCCCAAAGTTTTATCCGCGTGATGCAAGGCAGTTGGCGGAAAACGTAAAGAAAGCCTCCGTACCTCGTATTCTGGAGTTGTCGTTAACCGACGCAAGCGGGCAGCGCAAGGCGGGGTTGGAGCGGGCCGGTGTGCAAGGGTTTAGTCGGCAAAATGTGGGGGCAGACATCGAATTCATGCCACGAGATGGCAAGGCAGTTGCGAGCAGGATCTCCGCTTGGTTAAAGCGGGATGGTCGTCAATAGTGACTAATGACTGTCAGGCCGTACTCACCAACTAATCAGTGTTTACTGATAGTGTCGCCGGATTAGCTCCCAGGCCTGTTGGTAGCGCAGAAGGCGCTCTTTTGCCAACGCATGCTCAGCGGCGCTGAGTTGTTGTTGCAGTAACTTGTCGGGATGGCATTCAGAGACTTTTTTCCGGTATGCCCGCTTGATTGTTGCAATAGGGTCGCGTCTTGTAACGCCAAGCAATGCGCAGGCCTGTTCGAGATTGACTGGCGCTGAGGGTGCGCTGCTGATGTCACCCCATACCCGGCTGGCGTAGCTGTCAAAGATGTCTTCGCTGATGGTGACTGGCATGCCAATCTGATCAATCGTGTCTTCGCAGCGGTAACGGCGGGGCTTGCCCGGTCGGCCCTTCAGTTGGGCCGCGTGACACAGGCAAATAGCCATCTTTAGAGCCGGGGTAGGCCATATGCGATGGCTGAGCCTTAGTGTGAGTCCAGTGAGCGGCGGCAGGGTTTCAGAGGCTTTGCCTTTTTGGAAGCTGCTAATGGCTTTGTGTCTTTGTCGCTTTGACAGCTTTAGAGCTTTGATCAGGTTTTCTGCAAAACCTATATCTTGCTCCGAAACCCTACCTTCTGCTTTTGCAATATAACCTAGAAAGAAAAACAGTGGGCGTCTGCACCATCGGGGCAGATTGGTTTGGCCTATCAGCTTGTGTGCCTGATGGTTGGAGCTGGAAAGCTTGGCCAATAGGCCGGAGAAGGCTGCCTCCATTCGCGGAGGTAAGGCCGGTTGCGCAGAGCGAGTTGCCATCGCACTAGGGCTCCTGAATGGCCAGTTGTCGGTCTAATTCACGCAACCGCTCAGGCGTTCCGACATCAATCCAACGCCCGAAGTGATGCAGTCCGGCCACTCGGCCCTTTGCCATGGCTGTGCGCAGAACCGGCCCGAGCTTTCCGGCTTGGTCGGTCAGCCCTTCAAACAGCCTTCTGTGCAGTAGGCTGATGCCAGCGAAGGTGAGTTTCTCGCCTTCTTTCCCGGCGCACTCCTCAGAGAGTAGGCCGTTGTGGTTCAAACAAAAATCGCCTTTGCGATGGTGTGTGGGGTTGTCTGTCATCACCAGAACGGCATCGAGTGCGGAGTGCGAATCGGAGGTGGGAGGCTGTAGCCGGGTTAAGTCGAAGTCGGCCCAAATATCGCCGTTTATAACCATGAACCAGTCTGTGTCGTTCGATGTAAGCATCGGTAAGGCGCGGACAATGCCTCCGGCGGTTTCTAAAGGCTCACCTTCTCTGGAATAACTCAGCGATAAGCCGAAGCGCTCGCCCCCTCCCAAGGTGTACTCAATCTGCTCCCCGAGCCAGGCATGATTGATCACCACCTCTCGAAAACCAGCACGGTTGAGATGCTCAAGGTGGTGCTCAATGAGGGGCTTTCCTCCGGCGCTGAGCAGGGGCTTTGGCGTGGTCAGGGTGAGCGGTCTCATACGCTCGCCCTTGCCAGCGGCAAGAATCATTGCCTTCACAATGTGTACTCCTGGGCTGGAAGTGGGCCAATCAATTCTTCCGCTTTTGGCACAGCGACCGTTGCCAGCCAGTCGTGGAAGTGCCTCAGTGCAGGCTGGTGTTTGCTGGCGGTTAGTAAGTATCCAAGAGTGCGGGGGATGTCGTCCAAATAGCGCCGCTTTCCGTCGCGCATGGCCAAGCGGGCAAAAATACCCGCTGCTTTGAGGTGCCGTTGCATGCCCATAAGCTCAAACCATTGGCGGAAGGTGTCGCAGTCTGCGCGGTGAAGGCCCGCGTCCAAAGACTGTTTCCGGAAAGCTTCCAGCCAGTCGTACACACGTTCTTCAGGCCACTGTATATAGCAGTCCTTGAGCAACGAAACTACGTCGTAAGTCATAGGGCCGGTCACCGCATCCTGAAAATCGATAACTCCGGGGCGGCTAGTGTGTTCGCGCACCAGTAAGTTTCTGGAGTGGTAATCCCGGTGCACGGTCACTTCCGGTTGCGCCAGAGCGCTTTCACGAAGCAGGGCAAAGGTGGTGTCGAGCATGGATTTTTCTATGTTGTCCAGTTCCAGCCCAAGATAGCTTTCAAGTAGCCAGTCCCGGAACAAGCTCATTTCACGGTTCAGTAAGGCCGCGTCGTAAGCGGGTAGCGGGTAGTCGGGATGAGCGGGAACCTGCTGAATAAGGAGGAGTTCATCCAGCGCGTTTTGGTACAGGGAATCTACTGTATCCGGGGTTAGCTGGCCTAGCATTAACCGGTCGCCGAAGTCTTCCAGCAAGAGAAATCCGTGCGCCAGGTCGGCTTCAATGATGTTCGGAACCATAATGCCTGACGCAAGCCAATGCTGGCCAATCTGAACGAACGGCCTGCAGTCCTCCAGTTCTGGCGGCGAGTCCATAACAATAAAGGAGTTTTCGCTGCCGTTGGTGTCCGTTTTACGTACCCGGAAGTAACTCCGAAAACTGGCGTCGCCGGAAACGGGAATGGCTTCGGCGTTCTCGAAACCGGGGAACTGGCTGACCCAAGTGGTCAGCATCTGCAGGCGGTTATCCATAGCTCGGGCGATTGTCCTGGCGTTATTAAAGTGCATTGATGTCAAAACAGTGTACAAGCCATGAGCACGTGTACTATTCAGGTGCTGTTATCACGGCTCCTTTGCAAGGAGTATAAAGAGGGTAACGCGCTTTTGCAGCGGAGTTTCGTGTATCCGGCCCCGTTTCCGTTAACAAGCTTCAGAGGCATGTGTAAACTAGGCCGCTGTTGTTTGTGTATTGGTGCCCCGTTGCGCTATGCACACTCCTTCATGCAACTGGAACAGGAATCTTGCCATCGTGCCAATGCCCGACAGCTATCTGCAAGCGCAGAAAGGCACATTGCCGCGCCGGCTTGTGGGCCTGCTTGCCGGATGCGCTCTAATGTCGGTGGCTGGTTTGTCCTCCGCTGAAGAAGCACCTTCTGCCGCTGAAATAGATTGGCGCCCGAAAAGCCAGCTTCCGGATGCTGTCAGACATTCGCTACCGGCATTTTGCGCAGGCGGGTACTTGCCGCTTGGCTCCGAAGAAGGCAGTTCGGGGGTGTTTGGTGAAACGGCTGTCGAGGCGGCCGCCTTGCAGGCGAGTGGCCTGAGCGCCCGCTATGAGATTGATCAGGAACTGTATCTCCAAGGCGATGTTCAGGTGCGTCAGGGGAGCTTCCGTGTGTCTGGCTCCGAAGCAAGGTATAACCAGAATATTGGCCAGTTATCGATTGAAGGTCCTTTGGTCAGCCGCGGGAACGGCTTTTTGTTGACTGGGGAGCGGGCAGAGTACGATGTGGACTCAGGGCGCTTTGATATCAACACCGCGACCTTCCTTCTGCACGGGCCGGAAATGCGTGGTAGGGCCGGTAGCCTGTCGCGGCTAGACGACTCATTGGTAGAAATTCGCGATGGCATGTTAACCACCTGTGGTCCCCGGCAAAACGATTGGGCTATTGTTGCTTCCGAGATTGAATTGGATCAGAACGAAGGCTTCGGAACAGCGAAACATGTTCGTCTTGAGGTTTTAGATGTACCGGTGTTTTACTGGCCTTACGCCAGCTTTCCCATTGATGACCGCCGCAAAACCGGCTTTCTTTACCCGCAATTTGGTTCGTCCAGCGCAGGGAGCGGAGTCTTTCTGGCGGCCCCTTATTACCTGAATCTGGCCCCCCATTACGATGCCACTCTAACGCCGCAGTACATTCATGGCCGTGGGCTGTTCAACGAGGTTGAGGGTCGTTACCTAAGCGATTTTGGCCAAACAACTCTACAGCTTGGCTATATAGATAATGATTCCGACTACGAAGATGAGAACCCCGGGGAGTCTGGCCAGCGCTGGGGGTTGGATGCCTCCACGCGGGCGGCATTGGGCAGTGGCTGGACGGGGTATGGTGATTTTTCTGCAGTCAGTGACGAGGATTACCTGAGCGACCTGAACCGTAGTCTGGAAATTGACCAGACCACGCATCTGCAGCGCAAAGGCGGTGTGCGCTATCAAGGCTCGAATCAGTTTTTTGATGTATATCTTAACGACTACCAGACCGTCAGCGACCGAATTGCACAGGCGGATAGGCCTTACGCCCAACTGCCAGAGATGATCTACGCTGGCAGCACGGAAGCAGGCTGGCTAGAGGCCGGGCTAGAGAGTCAGTACAGCTGGTTCTACCGTGACAACGACACGCTGACAGGGCTCGATAAGGCCAACGGCCAGCGTTTTCTGGCTCGCCCTGAGTTGGCGTTGCCAATGCGCGCCCTTTGGGGCTTCAGCCGCCCGTCGCTCAGCTTGGACTACACCCGTTACGAGCTGGAAGATTACAGTGCCGGTAGTGACAGTTTCGATCGCACCGTTCCAGTGGTGGAGTGGGACAGCGGCCTGTATTTTGATCGCCAATCTACCTTGTTCGATGTGCCCTACAACCAAACCCTTGAGCCCCGCCTGTATTACGCCTGGGCTGATGCGGAAGCGGACCAGAACGACATCCCCTCGTTTGATACCGCCTTGCAGACCTTCCGCTTTGAGCAGTTATTCCGGCCAGACCGCTTTGTTGGAGGCGATCGGGTGGGTGATGCCAACCAGTTAGCGGTGGCCTTGACCAGCCGCTTTAATGATCTGGTGACCGGCTCCGAACGGGCCCGTTTCAGTATCGGCCAGATTCAGTATTTTGACGATCGCGAGGTGACTCTCTTCGGGGAGGGCGGGGGTGATCGCAGCCGCTCGCCGCTGGCGGGCGAAGTGGTATTAAACCCTTTTCAAAATCTGCAGGTTCGGTCTTCAGGGCTATGGGACCCTGAGACAGGCGATACTGAAGAGGGGCGCAGCCAGCTGATCTTTCATTCCAGGGATTACCGGTATCTGGCGAGTATTGGCCATACCTACAGCAAGGGAGAGTTGGAGCAATCGGATATTGCGGCGGTTATACCGGCAACAGACCGTGTTAGCCTTATCGGTCGCTGGGTGTACGATTCGGACTTGGATCGCACCGTTGGTTCGCTTGCCGGGATCGAGTACAACAACTGTTGCTGGAGTATCCAAATGGTTCACCAGAATTATCTGACGGATGACCAAACTCTGGATAGCCGTTTGCTGTTTCAGGTTCAGCTAAAAGGTCTGGGTGGCAGTGGCGGCGCATCCACATCGATCTCTAAGGCTATTTATGGTTTTGACGAGCGAGAGCGGCGTCGTTTCTGAGCCGTCTGATTAACGCTGCTATTTACACCCCCTGACGGCAACTGTGCCATTCCGGTACCCTATCCGCAGGCTTATTTCTTCATTAAGAGGTGATTATGAAGGCGACGATTCGCCAGGGTTTACAAACACTGCTGATGCTGTTGGCAGTGGTGCTTTCTTTTGCGGCTCAGGCCGAGCGCAAGTTGCTTGATCAGGTAGTAGCCATTGTTGATGACGATGTGATCCTCCAAACTGAACTGGAAGCCAGAATCAACACAATCACCGGGCGTCTCAGTGCCCAAGGAACCGGCCTGCCGCCCCGACGCCTCCTTGAAGAGCGGGTTCTGGAACAATTGATTACCGAATCGGTCCAGCTGCAAATGGCGGATAGAATGGGCATGCGCATCAGCGATAACGAGCTGAACGAAACCATCGCCAACATTGCTGAGCGTAATGGCCTAAGTTTAGCCGAGTTTGAAGACCAACTTGCCGTTGAGGGCGTAAGCTACCGGCAGGCTCGGGAGCAGATTCGTCAGGAAATGCTCACTGGCCGTGTACAGCAGCGACAGGTTGGCAATCGGGTTCGCGTAACCGAGCGAGAAGTTGAAAACTATCTGCAAGCACTGGAATCCACAGGTGGCAACGACGCCGAATACCGGCTCGCTTATATTTTTATCGAACTGGATAACCCGGCTGATGATGCAGCTGTAGACGCCACCCGCGAGAAAGCAGAAGAGCTTCGTGCTGCGATTCTCGATGGTCGAGATTTTCGCGAGGTAGCGGTAGCTGAATCCGATGCCAGCAATGCCCTTGAAGGCGGTGATATGGGTTGGCGTAGCGAACGCCAGTTACCATCACTGGTGGCGCCAGTTGTACCAGAGCTTGAAGTTGGCATTCCTTCCGAGGTTCTGGAGAACAACAGCGGCTTTCACATGGTCATGGTGATGGAGAAGCGCGGGGGCACCCAAAAGCAGGTTATCCAGCAAAACCGCGTACGCCATATTCTGATTCGTCCGTCTGAAGCCATTACGGACACTGAGGCGGAAGCGACCATTCGCGAACTGTCTCAACAGCTTCAAGACGGTGCTGATTTTGCCGTGTTGGCGCGACAGTATTCAGACGACCCAGTATCCGGCTCTGACGGTGGCAATCTTGGCTGGGTAAGCCCGGGCCAAATGGTGCCCGCGTTTGAACAGGCTATGCAGGAGGCCAGTGTCGGCGAATATAAAGGCCCGTTCCGCTCGCAATTTGGCTGGCATATTCTGCAGGTTGAAGAGCGTCGCCAAAAAGATATCAGTACAGACGTGAAAGAAGCCGAAGCCCGTCAGGCGATTTATCGCCGTAAGTTTGAAACCGAGCTGCAAAACTGGCTCAGAGAAATCCGGGATGAGGCCTTTGTCGAGTTCAAAGGTGAGTATGCAGACAATGCAGCAGAAGATGAGTCTGCCAATGCGCAGGAAACTGCAAAATAATGGCTGAAGACATTGTTCTCGCACTGACTGCCGGAGAGCCAGCAGGCATTGGCCCCGAGCTGTGTCTGGCGTTGGCTGCAGCGAAGCGTGATGTGGGCGTGGTGTTGGTTGCCAGCCAGCCAATGCTGGAGGCGCGAGCCAGACTTCTAGGGCTCGACGTAAAGCTACATGCTTGGCGGCCTGACATGGAGCCAAGAAAGGGTGTGGGCGAGCTTTCCGTATTGCATGTAGAAGGCTGTACTTCGCACCAAGCGGGCAAGCTCGACACGGCTAACAGTCGCTATGTTTTGGACACACTCACAGTTGCGGCCAAAGGCTGTCTTGAGGGTGATTTCGACGGCATGGTCACGGCGCCGGTACACAAAGGCGTGATCAACGAAGCGGGTATTGAGTTCAGTGGTCATACTGAATTTTTGCAGGAGCTCTGTGGCGTTGAACGGGTAGTTATGATGCTGGCCACTGAAGAGCTACGAGTAGCCTTGGTAACCACTCACTTGCCCCTCAAAGACGTGTCCGCCGCGATTACGCCCGAGCGTTTGACGCAAGTCGCCACCATTTTGAACGCCGATCTGAAAACATTTTTTGGAATTGCGCAGCCAAAAATTTTGGTTGCGGGGCTAAATCCCCATGCGGGTGAAAGTGGCCACCTTGGCCGGGAAGAGATTGAAGTGATTGAGCCAACCCTTGAGACCCTCCGCGCCCAAGGAATACAGGTGGTCGGCCCCCTACCGGCAGACACGCTGTTCACGCCCCATTGGTTAGACGACGCCGATGCCGCCTTGGCCATGTATCACGATCAGGGCTTGCCGGTGCTTAAATTTCAGGGCTTTGGGCGCGCGGTAAACATCACCCTTGGGTTGCCCATAGTGCGCACATCCGTGGATCACGGCACGGCTCTGGACCTCGCTGGCACCGGCAAGGCCGATGCGGGCAGTTTGCATACCGCTATTCGAGTGGGCGAGCAAATGGCGCGCTCCCTCAAATCCGCTACTAAGAGAGAAATCTGAGTGAGCAAAAAAGCCGGCCATCAGGCCAGAAAACGGTTTGGCCAGAATTTTCTTCACGATCCGGGTGTGATTGAGCGCATTATTCGCGCCATTCACCCCAAGCCAGACGACGCCATTGTCGAAATAGGCCCGGGGCTTGGCGCAATAACAGAGGAAATTCTCGCGGTTAATCCGAAACTTCAGGTGGTGGAGCTAGACCGCGATCTCATTCCTGTGCTGCGCACCAAGTTTTTCAACTACCCCGATTTTCACATCCACGAAGCCGACGCACTGAAGTTTGACTTCAGCCAGCTTGTGGATGAGAGGCCTCTGCGCATCATTGGTAACTTGCCTTATAACATCTCCACTCCCCTGATTTTTCACTTGCTGGCCCAGTCAGGCGTGGTGCAAGACATGCACTTCATGTTGCAGAAAGAAGTCGTACAGCGGATGGCAGCGGTACCCGGTGATAATAATTACGGCCGGTTGGGCATCATGACCCAGTATTTCTGCAAAGTTCAGCCGTTGTTTGAAGTAGGCCCCGGCGCCTTCCGGCCCGCACCAAAAGTGGATTCCGCCATTGTGCGGCTGGTGCCCCACGCAGAGCTTCCGCATCCTGCAAAGGATCTTGTCACCTTGCAGGCCGTGGTAAGGACAGCGTTTAACGCGCGCCGAAAAACTCTGCGTAAGGCGCTGGCAGGGCTGGTAACGGTTGAGCAACTGCAAGCTTTGGGCATCAATGACGGCCTGCGGCCGGAAAACCTCAGTTTGGCCGACTATGTAAGTATTGCGGATGCGCTAACAGACGAAAAAAGCCGAGCCCAGCCCGGTGAGGGAAGCGCAGGAGACGTGTGCGGAGACAGCCATGACTGATTACGCCATAGGCGATATTCAGGGCTGTTACGACCGCTTGCAGGATGTTCTGGCCAAGGTGGATTTTTCGCCTTCCCGAGACCGCCTTTGGGTGGCGGGTGATTTGATTAACCGGGGACCCTCCTCCCTGAAAACCTTGCGTTATATTGAAAGCTTGGGCAGTGCCGCTGTGGTGGTTCTGGGTAATCACGATCTGCACCTGCTGGCAGTGTCTCTTGGTGGCCATGCGCCGAAGCGCAAAGACACACTCGCAGAGATACTGAATGCTCCGGATCGCGATAAGTTAGTGAACTGGCTACGCCAGCAAAATCTGTGCGTGTACGATTCTGACCGCAACATCATGATGGCCCACGCAGGTATTCCTCATATTTGGAGTATCCAGCAGGCCCTTGCCAGTGCGCGGGAAGTGGAAGATGTTATTCGTGGAGAACAGGCTCCAGAATACTTTGCGCATATGTACGGCAACAAGCCAGAAGGCTGGAATGAAAAGCTCACTGGCATGGATCGTTGGCGGGTCATCACCAACTATTTCACCCGAATGCGCTTTATTGCCGAAGACGGCAGGCTTGAGCTGACTGCAAAAGAGTCGGCAGGCAAGGCGCCCAAGGGATTTACGCCCTGGTTTGAATTTCCGCGCGCTGATGATTTAAAAGTGATTTTCGGGCATTGGGCGGCCATCGAAGGTGAGACAGGCAGTACACAGTTTATTGGTTTAGATACTGGCTGCGTTTGGGGCGGAGCCCTCACGATGATGAATCTGGACACTGGGGAGAAAATCCACTGTGACTGCTGAATCTATAGAGTCGCATCCAACAAACGTTATGCGCCTTCCCATCATTACAGGCGCTTTTTTTGCGGTGACAGCGGTTATGGCTGGAGCGTTTGGTGCTCATGGCCTGCGCAATATAGTGAGTGAGCGTAGCTTAGAGGTTTTTCAAACAGCCGTTACCTATCAGATGTATCACGCCATCGCGCTGGTGCTGGTTGCCCTGTTATCCGGATTTGGGCTTTCACGGCGGCGACTGAGCTTGGCTGCAGGCTTCTTTTCTTTAGGCATCCTGCTATTCAGTGGCAGCTTGTATACGCTAGTGCTGACAGACATACGCTGGGTTGGCCCGATTACGCCTCTTGGCGGTATATGTTTTATGATTGGCTGGGCACTACTGCTGACCGTTGGCCTTCGCCAGAATGGGACTCAAAACAGAGGTTAAGAATGCTATGCAGGTTCAGGTAAATGGCGAAGCCATGGAGCTGCCAGAAGGGGCCACGGTTGCCGCATTGTTAGAAAAAATGGCTCTCGCCGGTAAGCGACTGGCGGTGGAGGTAAATGAAGACATAGTACCCCGCAGCCAACATGCCGAATTTGCCCTAAGTAATGATGATCGCGTGGAAGTTGTTCACGCGATTGGAGGCGGGTAAAACCCGCCTACCCGCAATTCTTTAATTTGTGAATTTACATCACTACGTTTCATCAACCCGGAAACACTATGACCGACACGCCCGAGATTCAGTTGCCTGAAGACAAACCTCTTGAAATTGCTGGCCGTATTTACCAGTCACGGTTGCTGGTTGGCACCGGCAAATATCGCGACCTGATGGAAACTGGTCACGCCATCGAAATGAGCGGCGCTGACATTGTGACCGTGGCGGTTCGCCGCACCAACTTGGGCCAGAACCCAGACGAGCCAAATCTATTGGATGTGATCTCCCCGGAACACTACACCATCCTGCCCAACACAGCCGGTTGTTACACCGCCAAAGATGCGGTGCGCACCTGTAAGCTAGCAAGAGAACTGCTTGACGGTCGCGATCTGGTGAAGCTGGAAGTGTTGGGTGAGCATAAAACGCTATACCCGAATATGCCGGAAACTTTGGTGGCCGCCGAAGAGTTGATTAAAGACGGCTTCAAGGTAATGGTCTACTGCTCCGACGACCCCTTACTGGCCATGCGTCTTGAGGAAATGGGCTGTATCGCGATTATGCCTTTGGGCGCACCCATAGGCTCCGGGCTGGGTATTCAGAACCGTTACAACATTCGGCTGATCGTCGAGAACGCTAAGGTGCCCGTACTGGTGGATGCCGGTGTGGGCACGGCCTCTGATGCCACCATCGCCATGGAATTGGGCTGCGACGGCGTACTAATGAATACCGCCATCGCACAAGCCAAAGACCCTATTAAAATGGCCAATGCCATGCGTTTGGCTATTGAAGCAGGTCGCGAAGCTTATCTCGCTGGGCGGATGCCCAAAAAGCTCTATGCAAGTGCCTCTTCGCCTCTTGACGGTACTTTTTTCTGATTCAACTTCTGATTAAGAGCGCTGCAGTATGGCCGTAACCGATCAGAAACCCAGCCGCCGAGAAGCGATTCTCCACGCTCTCTTGGAGTTGCTGGAAAAGGACCCAGGCGCCAGACTCACGACCTCTGTTCTCGCCAAGTCCGTTGGTGTAACAGAGGCGGCGCTGTACCGCCATTTTCCTAGCAAGCGCAAAATGTTTGAAGCGCTTCTGGAGTTTGCGGAAGAAGCGGTATTTTCTCGTTGCCAGGTTATTCTGCAGGATCAGGAAGACGTGCGGGTTCGTTTGCAGCAAGTGGTGCACTTGGTTCTGGTTTTTGCGGAGCGTAATCCGGGGTTGTGTTGTGTTCTCACTGGTGATGCGTTGGTGGGCGAAAACGAGGCTTTACGCAAGCGTGCCTCGCAGTTCTTCGAGCGCTTGGAAACGCAGGTGCGGCAAACCCTGAAAGAAGGCGAAATCCGCCAGGGCTTGCGGCCACGCACCAGTGCCACACGGGCGGCGGATTTTGTTCTGGTATTCATGGAAGGCCGAATCCAGCGGTTTATCCGCTCGTCGTTCTCCCGATTGCCTACGGCTGATTTTGACGAGAGTTGGGGGTTGGTTGCTGAGGGCATTTGGGGCTAGTAGCTAGGAGTTTTCCTCGTTTGTAGCCTGACTGTGCCTGCCCCAAATTTGAAGGCTACAAAGAGGGAAAACTCCCAAAGCTCGAGATTCACTCGTAACCAGAAGCCGAACGAAGAATCTCACGAATAGGCTCCCAGATTGCAGGTGCCGAAATCAGAATATCGCGACCCCAGAGGTCGGCAGGGTAACCCTCCGGAACTTCACTGAAGTGGCCAGCCGTTGCTCCGGCTTCCAGAGCGATTAAGCGAGCAGCCGCGAAATCCCACGGGCTGACGTTTTCGTAATAGATGTCCAAACGGCCACAGGCCACCCAGCAGATATCCAGAGCCGCTGAGCCAATGCGACGTAGGTCGCGGCATTGGTGAATCATCGCATTCAGGCGGTTAACCAGCGGCGCCAGATTGTCTTTGGTGTAGGGGAAACCAGTTGCGAAGAGCGAATCCCTTGGAACCGTCGCGCCACTGTGATGGATAGGATTACCGTTGAGCGTAGCTCCGTCACCGCGTGTGGCGCGGAAGGTCTCACCGGGGAAAGGTGCATGCACAACACCCGCTTGCACGCGACCGTTTTCAGCATAAGCAATAGACACCGCAACCTGCGGGTGACCGTAAGCGTAGTTTACCGTGCCATCAATGGGATCAACGATCCATAGCGGCGTTTCCAGCTCCTCAGCTTGACTGAGATCCGGCATGGACTCTTCTGATAGGATGCGGTGTTCAGGAAAGCGCTTGCGAATCGCATTGGTGATAAATTCATCAGCCATAACATCGGCGTGGGTGACCAGCTCAGTCTGCGCTTTGTATTCGGTGCGCAGAGTGTTGTTGTCACGCTCCCGACGAATCAACTCCCCGGCTTCCCGGGCTAGATCCTCTGTAAAATCAGTGATGTCTCGTAGGGAAAAAGAGTCAGACATGGCGCCCCCGCTATTATCTCTGATGAGTGAGGGCGCCAGTCTAGCATGGCAAGATCAGAGGCTGTTCAGCCATGCCTCCATCTTATCCATCGCCTTCACCAGACGCGGACATGCTTTGTCGATAAAGTCGTCATCAAGCTCCTTGTCCGCATAGTCTCCCCCTGCCAATTGCAGAGACTCGGCGCCGTCGAAGTCTACGAACGCCAAACGGGCACCCAGATGATCCGGTACAAACCCGAAGTCACTGGCTGGCAGAATGGCCACGCCCGTATTTTCCAACAATGCCTGACAAAACGCTTGGCTGGTTTTGATGTCCTTTCTTGCCAGCTGATCGCGGAAGCTGTCGAAGTTAGGGAACAGGTAAAACGCGCCTTCGGGCTTTTGAACAACGGCGCCCATGTCGCTCAGACGTCGGTGCATATACTCGCCAATCACTTTCAGCACACGACGAGACTGATTCAAATACTCGTCTATGTCATCGCCGCCGTTAAAGGCAGTAATCGCTGCGTGCTGTATAGGTGCGCTGGTAGCTGTGTAAGTTTCGCTGGCGATGATAGCCATGGCGTCCTGCAGAGGGCGTAGTTCCTTCGGAAAAATGAACGTTCCCAAACGCCAACCTCCGGCGCCAGCCCACTTGCTAAGCCCGGTGCTAATGATAGTGCCCTCCGGGTAGTAGCGTGCGATGGACTTGTGTTTGCCCTCAAAGTGCACTTCGCCGTAGATCTCGTCGGAGAGCAAAATGATCTTGTATTTACGGGCAACGTTGGCAATAGCCAAAAGCTGGTCGTCAGTGTAAGTGCAACCGGTGGGGTTGGACGGGTAGTTCAAAATCAGAATGCGCGGGCGAGATACGTCGTCCCGGCAGACGATGTCCAGCTCTTCAGCAGTAAGTTGCCAGTTGTTCTCTGCATAAATAGGTAGCCAATGTACCGAGCGGCCAATAATACGCGCCTGTGGCGCATAGGAAACCCAGCTTGGGCGTGGAATCAGTAGATCGCCGTAGTAGGCCAGTTGCAGAATGAATAGCAGCTCCTTGGAGCCGGGGCCGATTAATACATCTTCCCAAGTGCAGCGCATACGCTCGCTGCGGTTGATGTAACCGGCGATGGATTCACGCAGGCTTTTGAGGCCTTTGACTGGCAGGTAGTCCTTTTCGTGGGCATGCTCTTTCAGGGCATCTACAACACGTTCCGGAACAGGGAAGGGAGACTGTCCCAGTCCGAGCTTAATAATGTCTTTTCCTTCGGATCTGAGCTGATTGCTCAGCTCATTGATTCGAAGGGTGGCTGAAGGCTGGATGCCGCGAACGTTTAGGTTGATTGCAAAGCGCTGGTCGTTATGGATATCCATTGTCTCGGTCTGTTAGTGGAGAGTGGCACCGACAGTATAGGAAACCCAAACATATCTGTGTGCGCCATGCGGATAGGTGATTGCCGAGGGGCGCTCTTCCTTAGTGATTGCGAACCCAAACTTCAACTCGCCCGTTGCGCTTTTCTCCACTCGCACCTCCGGACATACCCACTGGCATGTAGTGACCATAACCGGTGTAGCGAACATCGTGAACACCAAGGTCAGAGAGCGCCTTGCGTACTGACAGTGCCCTTAGTTCTGAGATCATTTGGGCTCGTAATTCGTTGTTTTGTTGGTCTGCAAAGCCAACGAGCATTAGGTCGACCGCTTCGCGATTTTCCCTCTCAAGATAATCAGCAACTCGGAGCAAATCCCTTTTCGCTTTGTTGTCCAGCTTGGTACGTCCTTCCGAGAAGCGGAAGTTAACGGTCAGTCGATTATAGTTCTGTGTCAGCAATTTGAACGAGGGCGGTGTGCTACCGACCAAATCGGGTTTAACTGCGAGGGGATTTTGGGAAACAAACCCTGACTTAGAGACAAGGGCCTGGCCTTCAGCCCCTAATACGAATTCGACAAAGTCTTTCGCTAGGGGCTTTGTAGTATCGCCGGATGTGTACATGAACAAGCGTCTGGAAAGCGGGTAGTCTTCACTGGCAACCGTTAGTACTGATGGTTTTAACGCGGGAGCTTCGCCATCTGAAATCGCCAGCACCTTGCTATTACGTACTGAAGCCAGCCCAGAGAAACCAATGCCATCGGGGTCGGCACTTACATCGTCTGAGAGCTGGTCGTTCGATTCATAGCGTTTTGCCGAAGCATGAAGGGGGTACCCATTGCCCAAAACCAAACTTTTAAAGGTGTCCCAGGTTCCTGAGCGGTCATCCCGTGCATACAGATTAATGGGCCGGTCAGCGCCACCCACCTCAGACCAGTTGCGAATCTCACCTGAAAATATTTTAGCCAGTGTATCGATACTGAGTTGATTGATTAGATTTGAAGAATGAACCAATACCGCTAGGCCATCTATTGCAATGACATGCTCGCTTTCAAGATCTTCGAGGTTGGCGCGTTCCGCCATTTGCTCTACTTCCGTCGGTTTGACTGGGCGGGAGGAGGCCCAAATATCGGCACGCTTGGCCTTTAACGCTTTGAACCCCGTACTGGAACCGTGAGCGGCGACCAAAACTCTAAGAGGCGCACCGTTCTGGCTTCCTATCAAAAGCTTCTCGTTATGTTTGCCGTTGCCAAGGGTTTGGATGGCTTCATTGCCGCGACTGTTAAGGAAACCCTTTACAAGCATAGGTGCCAGTACCGCACCGATTGTGTTGGAGCCGTGAATCTGCATCTCTTCAGCGCGGCTGGTGGACATATTGAACATTAAAAGTAGGCACAATAAGCACGGTAGGGCGCTCTGCAGAGTGAGGTGTGAACGGTATTGTTTCATCATAAAGCCCCGTGGCAACAAACAGTTAGCGTTGCGGGAAGAATGAGGCAGAATTGTTACAGGAATGTTTCAGTAGCTGAAAGGTGGCCCAATATCAGGATCAGACCAACTCGGGATATTAGGAAAAGCGGTGAGGGTCTAGTTCCATGTTCAATATTCGAGGCCCAAGCATGATAACTCGGCCGCTGTAGCGCTCTTCACCAGTAGAAGTGAAATCGAAAAGAAAGCGGCGCCAAACGCGAATTTGGCCTTGCTCATCCCGTTTGAACCAGATGCCGCGCAAATAGATGGCATCATCAAGCAGCATAACGTCCATGGTTTTGCAGTAGCGGTGAACGGCCTGAAGTACTGAGTCTTTAATAGCCTTGGCACGCCACCAGTACCAAATGGCAAAGGCGGCGATAAAGAGCCAGAACAGCGTTCCCAGAGTCATGATGAAAGCAGTTTTTCCAAAGAAATAACAAGTTAGAAGCCAGCCTACCTTATTGTGATAGATTGGGGAATTGCTGTGCAATCCGTCTATACTAAATGGGTGTGCATATTTGATATATGCGGATTGAAGTTTCAGGAGCGTGTGATTCATGCAGTTTGAGCAGCCGCTAGATTTTAGAGCGTTGGTGGATCAGTACCCGCGCGCCATCATGATTGCCACCAAAGAACCGAGAATTATCTACGTAAATAGTATGTTCCATTCCATCACTGGCTATGAGTCGGATGAGGTGATGGGCGACTCCCCTTCCGTGCTTAGTGCTGGGCTCCATGCGCCCGAATTCTATCAATCTATGTGGCAATCTCTGGCAACCGACGGCCGCTGGGAAGGATTAGTTTGGAACCGAAAGAAAAGCGGTGAAGTGTACCCGCAGTGGCTCAGTATTTTCTCCATGGAATACGAAGGCCAACAGGTTTATGTCGGGATGTTTATGGACATGAGCGAGAGAACCGGGGCGGATGAGCGCCTGGCTGCGCTTGCCTATTACGACCCGCTTACAGAACTACCCAACCGCTCATTGTTTCAGGAATTCTTGAATGCCCGCGTAAGCCAGTATGTTCGCGGCGATGCGTGTTTTGCGGTGCTTTTTATTAATTTGGATTTCTTTAAAGCGATCAACAGCCTGCACGGCCATGAGCGGGGCGATGGCGTACTCAAGCAGGCGGCGCTTTGTATTCAAAGTGTGGTGCACAAGGATGACATAGTAGCCCGACTTTCAGGCGACGAATTCGCCGTCATTGTAGAGTTGCAAGAGTGTGCCGAACTGGAGGAGGTCTGCCAGCGCATGGTTCACGCCTTCCGAGCGCCGGTCATTGTTGGCGATCGAGAGTGCTTTATATCGGCATCTGCAGGCGCGGCGGTTTATCCCCTGCACGGAAAGAGTGGTGCAGAACTCTTGCACAAGGCAGATCGCGCCTTGCACATGGCTAAGTTGGCGGGGCGTTCCTGCTACCGCATATACAGCCAAGCGGATGATGAGCAGGGGCGCAGTGAGCAGCAATTGTCTGAGGCCTTAACGGTCTCTTTGAAAACCTCTCCGGATGAGTTCTATGTTGTGTATCAGCCCCAATACGAACTCAGTTCCGGGCAAGTTGTGGGCGTGGAAGCTCTCTTGCGTTGGCAGCACCCGGAGCTTGGTGCTGTATCGCCTGGCGATTTTGTGCCTGTGGCAGAGCGTCGTGGCCAGATTCATGAAATAACCCAGCAATTGGTGCGAGGGATATTGGCGGATTTAGAAGAAACACAACCGGCTGTGCAAGGGCAACTTGGGTTGGCAATTAACATCTCTGCACGCCAAATCACTGACGCTCGGCTGGGCGTCGTGGTTGGTCCACTGTTTGAACGTATCCGCGCGATGGGCTGGCGCCCGGAAATAGAGATCACAGAAACTCATGTTATGAATCTCTCCGGTCCGTGTTTGGAAAAGCTGAAAGGGTTTAGGGGGCAAGGTATCGGAATAGCAATTGATGACTTTGGAACCGGTTATTCATCGTTGGCTTACCTGCAAAACCTTCCTGTACAAGTGCTCAAGATTGATCGTCAATTCATCAGCCGTCTTGGCGGGGAAACGGGCGGTTCAAGGATTGTATCTGCGATTCTTGGGATAGCAGAGGCGCTTGGGCTTGAGGTTGTGGCTGAGGGCGTCGAAAACCAAGCCCAGTATCAGGAGCTTTGTGAGCTGAATTGCCAGAGGGGACAGGGCTTTTTGATGGCAAGGCCCCAGCGCTGGAAGCAAGTACAAGAAACCATCGCTTATCCCTACCGCAATGGCGATGACTGAACTCTAGTTCCATGGGTGCCTTACTCATTCGTTACCCTCAAATGTTGCCCATTAAAAAACCCGGCTCATGATCAGTGAGCCGGGTTTTTAGTTACTGCCGTTAGCCTTTATGAACTTACGGGCGCCGGTTCTGAGCGACTATCCTGTTCGTCTTTCCCTTCGTTGTGATCGCGAGCCAGCAGAATGTAGAACGCTGGTAACACGAATACCGTGAACAGGGTGCCAATGCCCAAGCCAGCACTGATGGTCAAACCAATAGCGAAGCGGCTTTCTGCGCCCGGTCCGGCTGCGATAAGCAGCGGTACCATAGCGAAGATCAGCGCCAGCGACGTCATTATGATGGGCCGCAAACGAATGGCTGCTGCTTCAATAACCGCTTCCGTTTTGTTCATGCCTTTATCTTTCTGCAGCAGGTTGGCGAACTCCACAATCAGTATGCCGTTTTTAGAGACCACCCCGATCAGGGTAATCAGACCTACCTGCGTGTAGATATTCATGGTCGCAAAGCCAAGAACGATAAACGCCATGGCACCCGCTATGGACATGGGCACTGACACGAGAATGATGAACGGATCGCGCCAGCTTTCGAACTGTGCCGCAAGCACCAGATAAATCACCAACAGCGACAGGAAGAAAGTAACCACCAGAGCGCTGCCCTGATTGGCCAGCTGCCGGCTCTGACCTGTGTAGTCGTAGGTGAAACCCTGCGGGAACACTTCGTCCGCAGTTTGTTCCATGAACTCCATAGCCGTGCCCGCCGCGACACCGGGCATAACGACGCCTTGCAGAGTGAGCGAGTTTTGCTGGTTAAACTGCGTACGGTTGGACGGTTCAACATCGTGTGTAAAGCTCACAACACTGCCCAATGGCACTAAATCGCCATTGCCTGTGCGGATATAATAATCGTTCAGCGCTTGCTCATCCAAACGGAACTTCTGATCCACCTGCGGGATGACTTGATAGGAGCGGCCTTCCATGCTGAAGCGGTTGATATAGCCGCCACCAAGCATGCTGGAAAGTGATTGCCCCACGTCTTGCATTGAAAGCCCAAGATCTGCCACCCGGTCACGATCAACATTGATGCGGGTAACCGGGCGATCAAAGTTGATCGACTTCTGAAGGAACATAAAGTTACCGCTGCCCATGGCCTTGCCCAACAGCTCACTGGCCACCTGATCAAGCTGCTCGTAGCTGCTGCCGGTGGTGATCACGAACTGGAAGGGCAGACCACCGCCCGAGCCGGGCAGAGCTGGTGGAGCGAACACTGCAGTCTGCAGCCCTGTCACCTTCTTGAGTTCGCCATCAAGCTGAGGCTGGATTTCGAACTGGCTAAGCTCCCGCTTGCTCCAGGGTTCCATCTTGAAGCCTCCAAATACAGCGTTGGGGGCGGTGATGCCCACAATCATGAAGTCTTCTGCATAGCCGGGTGTGGAAGCCAGACGCCCCTGAACTTCGTCACCGTGTTCAAGCAGGTAGTCCAGAGTGGCTGTTTGGGGACCAAGGCCCTGATAGAACAAGATGCCCTGATCTTCCGTGGGCGCCAGTTCGTTTTGGCTCATCATCGCCATGAAGTAAATGGAGCCAAGTACCACCAGCGCAAAAAACACCACCACAGATTTGGTTTGCATCAAAGAGGCAAGCGCTGATTTATAACCCGACGAAATGCCGTTGAACGTGCGCTCTACTAGCCTTTCGAATTTACCTGGGTTGCCATGAGGCTTCAGAACCATGCCGGACAACATAGGCGAAAGCGTAAGAGCCACAATGCCCGAGATTACGACGGTACCGGCCAGCGTGAAGGCGAACTCGGTAAACAGGGAGCCTACAAGACCACCCATAAACCCGATCGGCGCGTACACGGCCACCAACGTGGTGGTCATGGCAATGATGGGTACAGCCATCTCTCTGGCGCCGTGCAGGGCAGCTTCAAACCGTGACTCACCCTCCTCGATGTGTCTGTGTACGTTCTCGACCATAATAATGGCGTCGTCTACTACCAGACCGATGGCAAGAACCATAGACAGCAGAGTGAGTAGGTTCAGAGAGAACCCGAACATCAACATAATGAAAGCGCCACCAATCAGTGACAGTGGGACTGCTACAGAGGGCACAATAGATGCGCGAATAGAGCCTAGGCACAAGAAAACCACCACAAGAACGATACCCATGGCTTCAATTAGGGTACGGATCACTTCGTTGATGGAATCTTCAATAAAGTCCGATGCGTCATAAGCTAGGCGCACGTCCATTTCGCCCGGCAACTGGCTTTTGATATCCGGAAGATCATCTTTAACCAGACCAGCTACCGTGAGCGGGTTGGCGCCCGGCGCCAGCTCAATAGCCACGTAGGTTGCGGGCTGACCTTTATACAGCGCTAGCGCACTGTAGGTTTGTGACCCCAGTTCAACGCGGGCAATGTCCTGCAATCGAATCTGGGTTCCGTTAACCTGCTTGACCACCAGATTGTTGAACTCGTCTGGATCCGCGACATCTGTGTCACTGGTCATGCTTATTTCAGTGTAGGCGCCCTTGGTGTTGCCCACTGCCGCCTGATAGTTGTTGGCGCGCAGTTTGGCGACCACTTCTCTGGGCGTCATGTCCACCGCCGCAAGGCGCTCAGGGTCCAGCCACACCCGCAGGGCGAACTCGCGCCCAAGAAGTTGTGCTTTACCTACGCCAGAAAGCGCCTGCAATCTAGGTTGCACTACCCGAGTCAGGTAATCGGTAATCTGAGGAACGGCCATCTCGGTGCTGTAAAAAGCAATGTACATCAGCGCCGTGGAATCACCCGTGGTGGAGGTGATTACCGGGTCCTGCGCATCAGCCGGGAGTACGTTGCGCTGGCTGGCCACCTTGGCCTGAATTTCAGCCAGTGCCGCGTTGGCGTCGTAGTTCAGCACCATCTTGGCCTCGATGGTCGACTTACCCTGCGAGCTGGTGGATGTCAGGTAATCGATACCGCTGGCTTCGGCAATCGCTTGCTGCAGTGGTGTGGTTATGAAGCCTTTGATGAGGTCTGAACTAGCACCCGGGTAGGCCGTTGTGACCGTAACCGTTGTGCTTTCGAGTTCCGGGTATTGCCGGATCTCCATTTCCATAGCGGCTCGGGCACCGAGCAGCAGGATGAGTAGGCTAACCACCGTCGCCAAAACGGGACGATGGATGAAAATGTCGGTGAATCGCATTATTCAGAGGCCTCCTGCGGCTGCTTTTTCTGGCTCTGGCCAGAGCTCTCGTCAGAGTTCTCTTCTTGAATCTTGACCTTTTGGCCAGCGCGGAGTCTCAGCAATGCTTTGGAAACGACTTTCTCGCCTGCTTCGAGGCCGGAGAGAATAGCAACACGCTTGTCACGGGTTTGGCCCGCAGTGACGCTGCGGCGATTGACAACCAGATCGCCATCATCATTTTCCTCAATCACAAACACGAAATCGCCATAGGTGTTGTAGGAGACGGCCGTGCGGGGAACCGTAACCACTTCGTCACCCTTCGGCTGCAAGGTGCGGATGGTTGCGAACATGCCCGGTCTGAGCAGCTTCTGTGGATTGCTCAGAGTGGCGCGCACACGCACAGTGCGGGTTTCGGGGTTCACGGATGTGTTGATGGCGCTGACTTTTCCTTTGAACTCCTGCTCAGGAACCGCAGCAACGGTAGCAACCACTGAGTATCCCCGTGCAACGTCCTGTAGATTCTTTTCAGACAAGGTGAAATCTACGTAGATCGGATCAAGCATGTTGATTTCAACGATCGGCGTGCCCGTGGCAATGTACTCACCCTGATCCACCATACGAATGCCCAGAGTGCCATCGAAGGGTGCGCGGATAACTTTTTTACTGAGCTGGGCATCCGCCTCGTTAACGCGGGCTTGGGCTGCGTCGAAGTTGGCTTTGGACTCATCAAATTGGGACTGGGACACAGCACGCTTTGGCAGTAGGTCGGAGATACGTTTGAACTCCTGCTCCGCAAGTTGAGCTTCCGCTCTACGGGTGCGCACGGCGGCTTCGTCAATTGCCGTATTCAGGCGAATGAGAATGTCACCTTTTTTCACGGTATCGCCCGATTCGAAATTAATGCTCGAAATAACGCCAGGCACCTCGTTGGCAACTTCAATGCCGTTGACCGCCTTAACACTGCCTACGGCCTTAATACTTGGGGTCCAGCTCTCAGTGCGAGCTTCGGTGGCAGATACCTCTGCAGGCGGTTGCGGTTGGGACAGCATTTCTTTCATCTGGCCAAACTGGTAAAACTTATAGCCAAAGATGCCGCCAAGCACCACGCCGAGGAAAATAATTGCGATCAGGAAGCGGGAAGCAGTGCGCATAGTTCAGGTCCTGGGAATCTCTATTTGGATGCGGGAATGATAAATTCGCGACAAAGCGTAGCATCCTACAAAATTCAGGGTGCACTTGTCACCGGGTTGTAGGTATTTTTGGCTAGCTTTGCCGTTACACTGGGTGCCAGAATTACGCTCTTTCAGCAGCAAAGGATCAATCATGCATTGGATACTTGGAATTGCGCTGGCGGCAACCGTCTTTGTGATTCTAAAACAGTGGGGTGGATTGTCGGCGGAAAAGAAAAAAGCTGCAACCTGGAAGCTTGTCTTTATTGCTGGCGGCATCTTTTTGTTGGTGATGGTTCTAACCGGCCGAGTGCATGTATTGACCGCCGGAATAGCGGCACTAATACCTCTTTTGCGCAAACTGCCGGAACTTGCCCGGTTCTTCCCCACCTTGAACCGACTTTTCTCGGGCAAAGACAATGCTGGGCCTGCCGGTGGCGCCGAGTCGGGGCAGCCGCAAGGCACCGGAATGACTGAGCGAGAAGCCTGCGAAATACTGGGTGTTACCGCAGACTGTTCAAAAGAAGACGTTGTTTTGGCGCACCGCCGCCTTATCCAAAAGCTGCACCCGGATCGTGGTGGCAGCGACTATCTGGCTGCGAAGATCAACGAAGCCAAAAGTGTTCTGCTCCACGGTAGAGCCTGAGTGTTAATGGATAACGTCGACCTTAACTTCAAAACTGCGATTGTCTGAGCGGCTGCTTTTTACGCTGTAAGCAATGCCTGATTGTTCGCTGGTGGATTGAGTAGACGCACTGCCCAATGAGACCCATTGACCTGGCTCTACGCGGCGAATGGTCACCAGCGCCTGCGTTTCATAACCTTCCAGCTCGGCGGGATCGACCTCAAAAGATACGATGTTAAGTTCCACTGCCCGGTCTGAAATAACCTGGGGGCTAACAACAAACCCGCTGCGTGTTTCGACCTGAGTTAAAATAGCCGCCGGGTTCCTACCGCCACGTAAAGCGAAGGGCAGGGTGCGCACCTGACCTGATGTAATATGGGCAGATTGCCCATCCATAACGACAAGGCTCCGTTCCCGAGAGCCGCTGGTGCTGGTAACGCGACGCTCTACGGTAACGCCAACCGTGTTTCTGGTTGTTGTTATGCCGCCGCCGGAACCTTTGCCGCCAATATCGTCTGTAGAACGCACTGTGATTCGCAGCTGGGCTTGGGCTACATCAAGGGTTTCAACCAAGGTGCCGATTTCATCCAGCATTTGCTGTGTGCCGCGAACCACAATCTGTTGACCTCTAGCCGTCACTGCCAAGGATTCGCCCTGATACAGCTCCCGAATCTGCGCAGCAACGTCATCAGCGGGTCGATTGTTGAGTTGGTAAGCGCGGGATTCCGCGTATGCAGTGCCGGAGCCTGAGGCGAGCGCCAGAGCAACAATGAAGGCGAGGCGAGAGGTGAAGTTGCGTAGGCTCAATGACATATTTTGGCTCCCATTTTCCCGAAAAACGCGGTTTGTTTGGTAAAAAAGTCCGGTTTACGGGTTGCCAAGGTGAAAACCCGGGGTATATATTGATAAGCATGAAGACGACACAAGCGATCTGTCAATTGAATGTTCTGCAAGCTTTCGGCCAAAAGGCGAAGGATGCGGTCGCTGCTGTGTTTTTTTGGTGGTTTGGTTATGGCTTTTATTTTAGCCAGCGTCAGGGCCGCCCTTAGCATCTTCAACAAACGAATAACGAGGATGGCAGCCCGGCGAAAAACCAGGCTGCCGTCGGACTCAGAAAGCCCCGACTGGTAGCCCAGCCGGGGCTTTTTTGATTCTGATACAGGGAAACGGGAAAACAGATATGAACATGCCTTTGAACGCCGCCGGGAAAGATCAGGTGCTAAGTGCAGCCGCAACACAGCGTGAGGAAACTGCGCTGCCTACGCCAGCTGAGCTACGCCAGCGATTGCCGGTGGATGAGCGGCTTGCCCGACAGGTGAGCAGGCACCGGCAAGCGGTTCGCGATGTTTTGCACGGCTCGGATGAGCGAACTTTGATCGTCGTCGGCCCCTGTTCGATTCATGATGAAGTCGCTGCGCTGGAGTATGGTGAGAAGCTCAAAGCTCTGGCTGACGTTGTCAGCGACCGCTTTCTAATTGTGATGCGCGCCTATTTAGAAAAGCCCAGAACAACCGTAGGGTGGAAGGGCTTGTTATACGATCCCGAACGCACAGGCACAGGCGACCTCAACGAAGGCTTGCTCCGCTCACGACGCTTGCTTCTTAACTTAGCCGAGATGGGGTTGCCATTGGCCACTGAAGCTTTGAGCCCTTTTGCCATGGATTACCTGGGGGACTTGGTGAGCTGGACTGCCATCGGAGCCCGCACCACCGAATCTCAGATTCACCGCGAGATGGTCAGTGGGCTGCCGATGCCCGCAGGTTTTAAAAACGGCACTGACGGTGGTATCAGCGTTGCAATCAATGCGATGAAGTCGGGAGCCCACCCGCATCACCACCTAGGTGTATCCAGTCATGGGGCGCCGGTTATGGTTAGCACCCGGGGTAACCCAGACACCCATCTTGTGCTGCGTGGCGGCAGGGGAATCACTAATTACGATGAAGTCAGCATTCAGCACGCCGTGAAGAGCCTGTCTGAAGCAGATCTGTGCGCAGCCATTATGGTGGATTGCAGCCACGATAACGCCTGCAAACAGGCTGAGCGACAGATCGATGTAGCTCGTGAAGTAATGCGCCAGAAGCATTCGGGTAGCTCTGGTATTCGTGGGCTGATGCTGGAGAGTTTTTTAGAGGCAGGCCGACAAAACGACGGCGACGACCTGCGCTATGGATGCTCTATTACTGACCCATGCCTGAGCTGGGATCAGACGGAGGCTCTGCTCCGCTCACTGTAGAGAGTAAGAGGTGGCCTGCCAGTAGCAGCAGAACACCGCCCATGAGCCGGTCTAGCCAATGGCCAAACCGGTTAAAGCCCTTGCGCACGGCGGGCAGGGTGAAGAATATGGCAACCAGAACGAACCAAACCCCTGTAGCCAGCGCCATATAAGCGCCATAGCTGGCCTGAATCGCTACTGGAGTGCCCGGGCTGATCACTACCGAAAACAGCGAAACAAAGAACAGGGTCGCTTTGGGGTTCAGAGCATTGGTTAAGAACCCCAGACGCAGCGCGGCAAAACTGGACTGCGATGTGTGCGTTTCGGTTTCCACATGAATCCCGCCCGCTCGGGCCCTGAGGCACTGCACAGCAATCCAAGTTAGATACAAAGCCCCGGCAATCTTAAGTATGGTAAATAGCAGTATCGACTGCTGGATAATAAAACCAATACCCAGCAGCGAATAGCTTACGTGCACCAGTATGCCAGCACCAATACCTATGGCAGTGAGTAGCGCATTCCGGCGGCTTTGGCACAGCGCCTGCCGGATCATAACCGCAAGGTCTGGCCCCGGGCTGGCAACAGCCAGCAGATGCACAAGCGCCACAGTGAAAAATTCCGGCCAATAATTGTTCATACCTAAGGTTCTCGTTAACTATCAGAATTACGGGTAAAGGCTTATGGATAAAAATGCAGAGATTGCCAGAGTCTGTGTAGGACTGTCAGCATAAACTCAGTCGCCGGTTTTTTCACCTACCGCACAAAACAATCCCGGCCTCTATACTGGCGTATACTCGATTGAAGATTTCATCCACTTTCCCGGGTTTCGGGAGTATCGGTTTGGAGACTAATTTATGGAAAAGCGCGAAGTTGACGTTGCCATTATCGGTGCGGGTACTGGAGGAATGGTCGCCTATAGCCGCGTACGAAAAGTTACGGATAAGGTTGTGTTGATCGAAGGTGACCAGTACGGCACTACCTGTGCGAGAGTGGGCTGTATGCCAAGTAAACTTCTGCTTGCAGCAGCGGACAGCGCTTACCAGATGGCTCAGGCAGATCTTTTCGGAGTGTCTGCGGGCAAGATTACTGTAGACGGCAAAGCTGTTATGGCGCGAGTGCGCTCGGAACGCGACCGGTTTGTCGGTTCGGTTCTCCGCTCCGTAGAAAAGTTCTCTGAAGAGCACAAAATCAAGGGTCATGCTCGCTTTGCCGGGCCAAACCGCCTCATT
>Ga0209075_1000342_pt1 | contig 44810 bp, 49 predicted proteins | sample Stecom2011_FD_187523 | JGI IMG/M metagenome (GOLD analysis project Ga0209075, IMG submission 187523) | Agricultural soil microbial communities from Utah to study Nitrogen management - Steer compost 2011 (SPAdes) (version 2) | ecosystem: Environmental > Terrestrial > Soil > Agricultural land...
CTTGCGCCGATACAGGATCACCAGCGGATGGGCACTGCCCAGCAACTCGAACACCTGCAGCAGGGTTTCATGGGCAGCACCATTGCCGTATTCACGGTGACGGATGAACAGCTGCAACAAGGCGTCCAGTGCCGGCTCGTATTGCTGACGCGACAACTGCTGAATGGCCAGCTGATAAGCCGCTTCATCATCAGCAGGGTTTTGCGCCAGCCTGCTCTTCAGTTCCGCGACTTCCGGCAACTCGGCAGCCTTGCGCAAAAAAGTCAGCTGCGCCTGGGCAGCAGCCAGCTCATGTTTGTGTTCGTCACCCTTCACCGCACCCAGCACCTGCACCGCCTCATCCAGCGCATTGCGCTCAATCAGGCAACGGCCATATAAAATCAGCGCCGGTTCATTACTGTTATCTTCCTGCAGCATGGCTTGCAGTACCGTTTCGGCCTCGGCATAGGCGCCTTCGGCAAACAGCTGTTCGGCCTGTTCCAGCGGCGTAATGGTGATTTCTTCCGGCTCCGGGACATGCCGTGCAAGCATTTCGCGAATCTGCGACTCGGGCTGAGCTCCGGCAAAACCATCCACCGGCTGACCATCCTTGAACAGCACCACCGTTGGCAGACTGCGTACACCAAAGCGGGCAACTGTTTCCTGCTCGACATCACAGTTGACCTTGGCCAGCAAAAACTCGCCGTTGTAATGGGTAGCAATCTTTTCCAGCAACGGCATCAATGCTTTGCAGGGTGCACACCAGTCGGCCCAGAAGTCCACCAGTACCGGCCTGGTGAACGAACTTTCAATCACCAGCTGATCAAAAGCTTCAGCACCTTCCACATCAACAATAAACGACTGACTCACTTTAGTATCCTCTCACTTTGCACGCTTGGCGGCGTAGACCCGGAAGCCGTCACGCTCGGCTAGCACCCGGCAAAGCCCAACATGTGCTTCGATCAGCTCCGGGTAACGTAGAAAACTATTGGCAACCAGGCGCAGCTCTCCCCCCGGGCGCAAATGGTTGGCAGCCTGCCGGAGCAGGTCTTCGGTGGCCTGATAACAGGTATGCACACCCTTGTGAAACGGAGGGTTGGTAATAATCGCCGCCAGTTGACGCGGCGCATCCGCAATACCGGCACCGGCAATCACCTCGGCCTGCATGCCGTTGCGCGCAAGGGTGCGCTTGCTGCTTTCAATAGCAAACGCATCCACATCCAGCATGCTTACGGGGCTGTCCGGATACAGGGCTTTCAGTGTGGCACCAATTACGCCAGCACCACAGCCAAAATCGAGCAGCGGACCTGATGGCAATGCGTCAAGGTGCTCCAGCAGCAGCGCGGTACCCTTGTCCAGCCGGCCATGGCTGAACACTCCTGGCAAGCTGCACAGCTCCAGAACTTGTCCGTCCGGCAGCTCAACCCTGAAGTCCTGTTGCCACTGATGCGCAAGGGCAGCTTGATCTTGCACAGCCTCCGGCTCCAGCTGACAGAGCCAGAGCTGGCAATGACGGGCGCTGTCCAGCTTCCAGCTTTTGCCAAACTGCGCCAGCTGTCTGGCCGCACGTTCAATACCGGCTTTTTTTTCACCCACCATAAACAGCCGCTGCAGCCCCGGCTGCCGCACCAGCTCCTGCAGCAGATATTCGGTCAGCTCGCGGGACTTGGGCAAAAACAGCACCGCATCTTCTACTTCAAGGGCCGGCACCTGATAACCAAAGTGCAGCCTCTCCGCATGCCATTGCAACAGCTTTTGCCACTCGTCAGCCTGCCAGCTCCAGAGCTGCGCCCTGGGTAGCTCATCAAGCAGACCATCAGCAGGAGCTCCAGCCAGCAACAGGTTGCCGGTAAAATATTCGGCCTGCCGCAGCAGGACCTGGCTTCTTGGGTCCATGATCACCTGTAATGTTCAGTCTGCCAGCACGGGCAGCTCACATATTGCGATAATAGTTATCCAGCAACTCGGCCAGCCCCGTGCGCCAGGAGCGTGGCTTGATACCGAAAACATGGGTGATTTTCTTGCAGTCGAGTACCCCATGCTGGGGTTCAATCTGCGCATCCTCAAACTGGGCATGTGGCTGTGGAATCACCTCCAGCCGCATATCCGAGCACCAGGCTTTGGCTTCCTGCAGAATGGCTTCGGCTACTGCCAGCGTAGTGGCTGCTTCCTGCCCGCCATACTGGTAAGTCCCCCAAAGCGGCGCGTTGCAATCAAGCTGGTTCAAAATGGCCACCAACACGCGGGCTGCGTCGTCCACAGGCGTCGGGTTGCCACGGCGATCATCGGCCATCGCCATGCTTTCATGCGCCTGCGCCCGTTGCAGTACCCGGCCAAGCATGCCATCAAGACTATCATCCAGGAGCCAGCCAAAGCGGATAATGACATAGCGCGAACAGATTGAACGCACGCTTTCTTCCATTGCCAACAAGGCCTGTCCACGCGGGCTGAGCGGGTTGCACTCGTGCTTCTCGTTGTAGGCAGTAGCACGAAAACCATCAAACACCCGATAGCTGGACGGCTGGATCAAAATGCTCTGATAATGTTTGCACAGCTGGGCCAGCCGCTCAACGGCTTCTGCCTGGTGAACAAACTTGGCCGGTTCGACCCGGCCGGCCTGGAACCAGTCGTAGTAGTAGGCCAGATTAATCACCACGTCCGGGCGCACCTGGTCCATCAGCTCGGTCAGGGTGGCCGGTGTCCAGCTTCCTTCGGCCGGGCGTGGTATAAAAAAACTGATGTCGCGTTCGGCGCCCTGGCGAATCAGGGCCTGTCCCAACGCATTACCTGCGCCCAGTAAAACAATCTTCAAGTCCATGCTGACCTTTGCTTTTTTCATTCTGATGGCTGGCTCCGGCGGGCACAGGGCCGCCGGCAATATTCGGTTGTGCTGCCGAGGGTCTGTCGACAGCAAAAATGCCCCCTCTATCCGGCCCTCACACATGACCGGTCTGGCTAACTCAACTGTTACACTTTTACATCCACGCCTCTTGCACTGTGCTGTGCCATGACCTGCACGACTCGTCTCAGCACCTGGCTACGGGCCCCGAATGCTCTATATCCTGAGTTAGCCAGCTAGCCAAACACTAACTAGAACGGAATATCATCATCAAAATTGTCAAATGACGGGGCTGACGCAGGCTCTGGGGGCATCTGCGCAGCCGGAGCCGGACGCTCGGCAGGCTGTGGCTGCTGTTGCGGCGCCTGCTGCTGTGACGCGCGCTGCGGATAACCGCCCTGCGACTGTTCATAATTGCCACCGGCGTCACCACCACGGCTGTCCAGCATTTGCATTTGGCCGCCCATATCCACCACCACTTCGGTGGTGTAGCGTTTGATTCCGTCCTTTTCCCACTCTCGGGTCTGCAGACGGCCTTCAATATAAACCTTGGAACCCTTGCGCAAATATTGGCCGGCAATCTCGGCCAGACGGCCAAAAAAAACGACCCGGTGCCATTCGGTGCGTTCTTGTTGCTGTCCCGTGTTGCGGTCTTTCCAGCTGTCAGTTGTTGCCAGCGTTACATTGCATACTGCATTGCCGCTTGGCATGTAGCGGGTTTCCGGGTCTGCGCCCAAGTTGCCGATGAGAATGACTTTGTTAATTCCACGCGCCATTGCTATCTCCTTGTCTCGTGCGTCAGCGGCCGGCGGAGCTGAGTCTATCCAGCATTGCCTGCAACTGCTCACGCTCGTTCAATTTACTGTCAAATCTTACATAAACCGCAGCTTCCTCTGCCACATAAAGCGCATCCATGACGCCGGGCTGGTCACGCAACCAATCCAGTAGCTCCCCGTCGGGACTACTGCCGGTGCCGACCGTCAAGCGCGTGCTTGTGACATATGGCGGTTCCTGCATGGTAGCAGCAAAACACCACCAGAGTGCGGCCAGAACGGCACATCCGGCAAAAACTGCACCATTGCCACCCAAAGTATAGAGCCCGCCGCCCAGAAAACCACCCACAGCAGCCCCCAGGAACTGGCTGGTGGAGTAAATACCCATGGCAGTACCCTTGGCGCCTGCCGGTGCAATCTTGCTGACCAGCGACGGCAAAGTGGCCTCCAGCAAGTTGAAAGCAGCAAAAAACAGCACCGCCCCCAACACCAGCAATACCAAGCTGGTGCCCAGCCACCAAAAATATAGCTGGCTAAGACCTACCAGCGCGATCGCACCGAGAAAAACCCTTTTCAACTGCCGTTGTTTTTCGCTATAGATGATAAAGGGAATCATGGCGACAAACCCTGTTACCATGGCGATCACATAGACCCACCAGTGCTCTTCCCGCGGCAGCTTCCCCTGCTCCACCAACACCAGTGGCAAAACTGTAAAGCTGGCCATCAGCAGTGCATGCAGGACAAAAATTCCCACATCCAGCCGCAACAACTGCGTATCGGCAAATACACGGCGCAAGGCCGTGCGGCTGATCCCCGAATCCAGATGTCGCATCTGCTGTTGCGGCTTCGGCACCCAGACCGCCATCAGGCAGATGCCGAACAGGGCCATCAGCGACGTAAACCAGAATAAGCCAGACAGCCCGACCCAGCGGGTGATGACCGGCCCGGCAATCATAGCCACGACAAACGACAGGCCAATACTCATACCAATACCGGCCATTACCTTGGTCCGGTGCTGCTCACGGGTCAGATCGGACAACAACGCCATGACGGCAGCAGAAATGGCACCAGCGCCCTGTATGACCCGGCCGACAACCAGCATCTCGATTGACTCCGCCATGGCGGCTACGCCACTGCCCAGCGCAAACACCAACAGGCCGGCATAGATCACCGGCATGCGCCCGAACCGGTCAGACAACATGCCGAAGGGTATTTGCAGCAACGCCTGGGTCAGGCCGTAGGCACCAATGGCAATGCCGATCAGCAGTGGCATTGGCAGGCCGCTGGTGCTGACCAGTTCGGGCCCATATGTGGCCAGTACCGGCAAAACCATGAACATGCCCAGCATGCGAAAGGCAAACACCAGTGACAACCCGCTCATGGCACGGCGCTCAGTCTGGTTCATCGAATCAACACGGGAATCCATGCAGTCATCTCTTATAGTTCTAGGGAAATGCGGAATTTTAGCAGGTTCGCCGCCAGCATGCTGAGCTTGCCTGTCCGGCTGCTGCGCGGGGCAACCCCCGCAGGCCGCGCACAAAAACTGTATACTTGCACGTTTTCCCCTTATTTCCGGATCAAGCAGTGGACACCATCGAAATACGCGGCGCCCGTACGCACAACCTGAAGAACATCGACCTCAGCCTGCCTCGCAACAAGCTTATCGTGATTACTGGTCTGTCCGGCTCTGGCAAGTCGTCACTGGCGTTCGACACCCTGTACGCCGAGGGCCAGCGCCGCTATGTGGAGTCGTTGTCGGCCTATGCGCGCCAGTTTCTCTCGATGATGGAAAAACCCGATGTGGATACCATTGAGGGGCTGTCGCCGGCCATTTCGATCGAACAGAAGTCCACCTCGCACAACCCTCGCTCCACTGTCGGAACCATTACCGAAATCTATGACTACTTGCGCCTGCTCTACGCACGCGCCGGCACCCCGCACTGCCCGACGCATAACGCCCCGCTGGAAGCCCAGACCGTCAGCCAGATGGTCGACAGCGTGCTGGCCCTGCCGAATGAGCACCGCTACATGCTGCTGGCTCCGGTGATCCGCGAACGCAAGGGGGAGCATCTGGCCCTGCTCGACGAGCTGCGCGCCAAGGGTTTCATTCGCCTGCGCATCAACGGCAAAGTCTATGACATGGACGACCTGCCAGCGCTGGACAAGAACAAGCGCAACAGCATTGATGTCGTGGTAGACCGCTTCAAGATCCGTGAAGACCTGGCCCAGAGGCTGGCTGAATCTTTCGAAACCGCCCTGCAACTGGCTGACGGCATTGCCACTGTTGCCAGCATGAGCGAGGGTGTCGAGCTGGAGCAGGTGTTCTCCGCACGCTTTGCCTGTCCACATTGTGGGCACTCCGTGAGCGAGCTGGAGCCCAAGCTGTTTTCCTTCAACAATCCCTCCGGAGCTTGTCCCGGCTGTGACGGACTGGGCATCAAACAATTCTTTGATACCCGCCGCCTGGTCAATCCGGAACTGACACTGGCTGAAGGCGCCATTCGCGGCTGGGACCGGCGCAGCGCCTATTATTTTCAAATGCTGCAGTCACTGGCCCGTCACTACGGCTTTGATATCGACACGCCGTTTGGCCAGCTGGAGCCTCGAACCCGTGAATTGATCCTGCAGGGCAGCGGGCTGGAAGATATTGAGTTCAACTACCTGAATGACCGCGGCGATATCGTCAAACGCAAGCACCCGTTTGAGGGCATCATCCCCAATCTGGAGCGGCGCTACCGCGAAACCGAATCAACCAGCGTGCGTGAGGAAATGGCGAAATACTTGAGCACCCAGGCCTGCCCGGACTGTGACGGCTCAAGGTTATGCAGTTCGGCACGTCACGTCTGGGTAGCCGACAAGACCCTGCCCGAGGTGGTTCGCATGCCTGTCGGTGATGCCCACCAGTATTTCGAGCAGCTAAACCTGCCAGGACGTCGCGGAGAAATCGCCGGTAAAATCCTCAAGGAAATCGGCGAGCGTCTGCAGTTTCTGGTCAACGTTGGCCTCGACTACCTGACCCTGGAGCGCAGTGCCGACACCCTCTCCGGCGGCGAAGCACAGCGTATCCGTCTGGCCAGCCAGATCGGTGCTGGCCTGGTCGGCGTCATGTATATTCTGGACGAGCCTTCCATCGGCCTGCATCAGCGCGACAATGAACGGTTGCTGGCCACTCTGACCCACCTGCGCAACCTGGGCAACACAGTGATTGTCGTCGAACATGACGAGGACGCTATTCGCCTGGCTGATTATGTCGTTGATATCGGTCCGGGGGCCGGCGTGCATGGCGGTGAAATCGTCGCCCAGGGCACACCGAACCAGATCATGCATCACCCCGACTCGCTGACCGGCCAGTACCTGTCCGGCCGCAAGCAGATCTCCTGGCCTGAGCAGCGCACTCCGGTAGATACCGCCAAGATGCTGATCCTGCGTGGTGCTAGCGGCAATAACCTGCTGGATGTTACCCTGACCGTGCCGCTGGGCCTGTTCACCTGTATTACTGGCGTGTCCGGCTCAGGCAAGTCTACCCTGATCAACGGCACCCTCTATCCGATTGCTGCCACCGCACTGAACGGTGCCACCACGCTGGATATCGCACCCTACGAGGACATTGCAGGGCTGGAGCATCTGGACAAGGTGGTGGACATCGACCAGAGCCCGATTGGTCGCACACCGCGCTCCAACCCGGCCACCTACACCGGCATTTTTACCCCCATCCGCGAGCTTTTTGCCGGTGTACCCGAAGCCCGCGCCCGCGGCTACACACCCGGTCGCTTCTCCTTCAACGTCAAGGGTGGCCGCTGCGAAGCCTGCCAGGGTGACGGCGTGATCAAGGTGGAAATGCACTTCCTGCCGGACATCTATGTACCTTGTGACATTTGCAAGGGCAAGCGCTACAACCGTGAAACGCTGGATATCCGCTACAAGGGCAAGACCATCGACGAAGTGCTGGGCATGACCATCGAGGAAGCCCGTGTATTCTTTGACGCCATCCCTGCTTTGGCACGCCGTCTGCAGACACTGATTGACGTCGGCCTGTCCTATATCCGGCTGGGCCAGAGTGCAACTACATTGTCCGGTGGCGAAGCACAGCGGGTAAAACTGGCCCGCGAGTTGTCCAAGCGTGATACCGGCCAGACACTGTACATTCTTGACGAGCCGACCACTGGTCTGCATTTTGCCGATATCCAACTGCTGCTGGACGTATTACATAAACTGCGTGACAGAGGCAACAGCATTGTCGTGATCGAACACAACCTGGACGTGATCAAGACTGCCGACTGGGTTGTCGATCTCGGTCCGGAAGGCGGCTCCAGGGGCGGGCAGATTATCGCGACCGGCACCCCCGAACAGATTGCCGCCAGTGACCAGTCACATACCGGCCGCTTCCTCAAGCCAATACTGGAAGCTTAACCGCAGATACGCATTTATTTGCATACATGCCCGCCCACGGCCCGGTAATGCCGGACTTGTCCGGAAAAATCCGGGCCTATAGCAGCGCCAATAAAAAGCTTTCTGACAGGCATTAAAAACCGGCCCAAACGGGCCGGTTCTGTGCTGCACACCAGGCAAGCTTAGGCTTCAAGTCCCATGGCTTTGGCTACGCCAGCACCATAGGCAGGATCAGCCTTGGAGCAGTGCTTGATGTGCTTGCGCTTGATGTGCTCGGGCACTCCTTCCATGTTGCGCGCCGTGTTTTCAAACAGCACCTGCTGCTGTTCGGGTGACATCAGGCGGAACAGGTTACCCGGCTGGGTAAAGTAGTCCGGCTCCGTCTCCCAATAGTCAAAACGGTCAGCCAGACCTTCAATTTGCAAGGGCGGCTCGGCAAAGTTCGGCTGTTCCTGCCACTCACCACGGGTGTTTGGCTCATAGTGAGCACGGCTGCCTTCGTTGCCGTCAACGCGCATGGCACCATCACGGTGGAAGTTATGGAACGGACAACGTGGTGTGTTGACCGGAATCTGGTAATGATTGACACCCAGGCGATAGCGCTGTGCGTCACCGTAGGAGAACAGGCGCCCCTGCAACATGCGGTCAGGTGAAAAACCGATACCTGGCACAATATGCGCCGGGTTAAAGGCCGCCTGCTCAACGTCAGCAAAGTAGTTATCAGGATTGCGGTTCAGCTCAAAGTAGCCCACCTCAATTAACGGATAATCCGCCTTCGGCCAGACCTTGGTCAAATCGAACGGATGGTAAGGTACCTTGACCGCTTCTGCCTCCGGCATAATCTGAACGTACATGGTCCAGCGTGGATACTCCTTGCGCTCAATCGCTTCATACAGGTCTCGCTGGGAGCTTTCACGGTCCTTGCCAACCAGCTCGGCAGCTTCCTGGTCGGTCAGATTCTTGATGCCCTGCTGGGTCACCAGATGGAATTTAACCCAGAAACGTTCATTATCAGCGTTGATAAAACTGAAGGTATGCGAGCCAAACCCGTGCATATGACGGTAGCTGGCCGGTATTCCACGATCACTCATCACGATAGTTACTTGGTGCAACGCTTCGGGCAGGCCGGTCCAGAAATCCCAGTTGTTGACTGGACAACGCATATTGGTACGCGGATCACGCTTCACCGCATGGTTCAGGTCAGGGAACTTCAGCGGGTCACGGAAAAAGAACACCGGGGTATTGTTGCCCACCAGGTCCCAGTTACCCTGCTCGGTATAAAAGCGCATGGCAAAGCCACGAATATCACGTTCGGCATCTGCCGCTCCACGCTCACCAGCAACAGTGGAGAAGCGCACAAACATTTCGGTTTTTTTGCCAACTTCAGCAAACAATGCCGCCTTGGTATACCGGGTAATATCATGAGTAACAACAAACTCACCAAAAGCACCCGAGCCCTTGGCATGCATGCGACGTTCGGGGATCACTTCACGATCGAAGTGTGCAAGTTTTTCAAGAAACCACACGTCCTGCAGCAACATCGGGCCGCGTGCGCCTGCAGTCAGACTATCCTGGTTATTGGCAACCGGGGCACCTGACACTGAAGTAAGTTTGCTTTTAGTATCCATGCTTTTCACCTCTTGATGATTGGGTACAGTTACAGGATACACAAACCATAGACTTAACAATAGCTAATCGAAACTATCATTTTGATACAAATCAACTATTAACCGGGCAATAAAAAACCGGGCAATTTCGCCCGGTTTTTTATCGGTCTTTCGACTTACTCTGCCGCTTCACTGACCGCTTGCTGCTCGCGATCTACCAGCTGAACATACGCCATTGGCGCATTGTCACCTGCACGGAAGCCACACTTCAGGATCCGGACATAACCGCCCGGACGCTCTGCGTAGTGCTTGCCAAGATCGTTGAACAGCTTGCCTACCGCTTCATTGGAGCGGGTGCGGGCAAAAGCCAGACGGCGGTTGGCAACTGAGTCCACCTTGGCCAGAGTGATCAGCGGTTCTGCTACACGGCGCAGCTCTTTGGCCTTAGGCAGAGTCGTCTTGATCAGTTCGTGCTCAAACAGGGACACCGCCATATTCTGAAACATGGCTTTGCGGTGCGCGCTGGTACGGTTCAGTTTACGGCCACTTTTACGATGACGCATGGTTCATTTCCTTACCAAACTCTTTTTGTTCGGTGATGATGGACGATCAGGCAGTGGCCTTGTCATCCTTTTTCAAACTTGCCGGCGGCCAGTTATCAAGCCGCATGCCCAAGGACAGCCCACGCTGAGCCAAGACATCCTTGATTTCAGTCAGGGATTTCTTGCCCAGGTTTGGCGTCTTGAGCAGCTCCACTTCAGTGCGCTGAATCAGGTCACCAATGTAATAAATGCTCTCGGCCTTCAAGCAGTTGGCCGAACGGACAGTCAGCTCCAGATCGTCGACAGGACGCAACAGGATTGGATCAACCTCATCCTCCACCTTGTCTTCAACCGGCTCTGCCTCAGCCTGAAGCTCAACAAAAGCTGCCAGCTGATGCTGCAGAATTGTTGCGCAGCGACGAATCGCCTCTTCAGGGTCCAGGGTACCGTTGGTTTCAAGCTCGATAATCAGCTTGTCCAGGTCGGTACGCTGCTCGACACGAGCATTTTCCACCACATAGGAAACACGACGAACCGGGCTGAACAGGGCGTCCAGTTGCAGGCCGCCAACACTGCGGGTGTCATCCTCGTCAGTGAAGCGGGTGTCTGCAGCCTCATAGCCACGACCACGCGCAATGCGCAGCTTCATGTCCAGAGAGCCCTTGTCAGCCAGGTTGGCAATAACGTGGTCGCCGTTAACGATTTCCACATCATGATCCAGCTGGATGTCGGCGGCAGTTACAACACCCGGGCCCTTTTTGCTCAGGCTCAGGGTGGCCTCGTCACGGCCATGCATTTTGACAGCCAAGCCCTTGAGGTTCAGAAGAATCTCAATAACATCCTCCTGTACACCTTCAATGGCACTGTATTCGTGCAGTACACCGTCAATCTCAACTTCGACCACCGCACAACCAGGCATGGAGGACAATAAAATACGTCGCAACGCATTACCCAATGTGTGTCCAAAACCACGCTCGAGAGGCTCGAGGGTGATCTTGGCGTGGGTCGGACTGACCGTATCGACCTTGATTTGACGAGGGGTCAGAAACTCATTTACCGAAATCTGCATGGATACACCTATTTTCTAGCCCTTACTTTGAGTAGAGCTCGACGATCAGGCTTTCATTGATATCTGAGGAGAGGTCACTGCGCTCAGGAACATTCTTGAACACACCTGATTTTTTCTCTGCATCAACATCCACCCACTCGACGCGGCCACGCTGGGCACACAGCTCGAGAGCCTGAGCGATACGAAGCTGATTTTTGGATTTTTCGCGCACTGCGACAACATCACCGGGCTGAACCTGGTAAGACGGAATGTTCACCGTCTTGCCATTAATGGTGATGGCCTTGTGAGATACCAGCTGACGGGATTCGGCGCGGGTAGAGCCGTACCCCATACGGTACACCACATTATCCAAACGGCTTTCCAGCAGTTGCAACAGGTTTTCACCCGTTGCCCCCTTGCGGCGGGCTGCTTCTTTGTAATAACCGTGGAACTGGCGCTCCAGCACACCATAAATACGGCGCACTTTCTGCTTTTCACGCAACTGACTGCCATACTCGGACAGACGGCCGCGACGCTGACCATGCTGACCTGGCGCAGTTTCGATGTTGCACTTGGATTCAATCGCACGTGAACCGCTCTTCAGAAAGAGATCAGTACCTTCACGACGAGACAGTTTGCACTTGGGACCAATATAACGAGCCATTTTTTACTGTCTCCTGATTACACGCGGCGCTTCTTCGGCGGACGGCATCCATTGTGGGGGATAGGCGTCACGTCGGTGATGCTGGAAATTTTAAAACCGCAGCCGTTAAGAGCACGCACAGCGGACTCACGACCAGGGCCTGGGCCCTTGACATTGACTTCAAGGTTTTTCAGTCCGTACTCCAAGGCGGCCTGGCCGGCACGCTCTGCTGCAACCTGGGCCGCAAACGGAGTGCTCTTGCGTGAGCCACGGAAGCCGGAACCACCTGAAGTCGCCCAGGAAAGCGCATTACCCTGACGGTCGGTGATGGTTACGATAGTGTTATTAAAGGACGCATGGATGTGGGCAATGCCATCAACCACAGTCTTCCTGACCCTCTTGCGAGGACGAGCAGCTGCTTTAGCCATAATTTAATTCCTGTCCGTTTCCAGAGGGTTACTTGCGAATCGGCTTGCGCGGACCCTTGCGGGTACGAGCGTTAGTTTTGGTGCGCTGGCCGTTGACCGGCAAATTGCGACGGTGACGCAAGCCACGATAGCTGCCCAGGTCCATCAAACGTTTGATGTTCATGGTTACTTCACGGCGCAGATCACCTTCGGTAGTCAGCTTGCCAACTTCTGTACGCAGCTTTTCGATCTGGTCGTCAGAAAGGTCCTGAATCTTTGCAGCCGGGTTGATGCCGGTTGCTGCACAGATGCTCTGTGCGGTAGGTCGACCAATACCATAAATATAGGTCAACGAGATAACGGTATGTTTGTTATCCGGAATGTTAACGCCTGCAATACGGGCCATTCAATTCACTCCAATTGACAGCTACACACTCCCCGGAAGCCAAGAATAAGGGAGTGTGTATTAATGCTGTAGGTTTTAATCAGTTCACTAGCGCACTAGCTAGCAAACGGGCTGTCCATCACACTCAGCCTTGGCGCTGCTTGTGACGTGGTTCTGCCGAGCAAATTACCCGTATAACGCCTTCGCGACGGATAATCTTACAGTTTCGGCACATCTTTTTTACCGATGCACGAACTTTCATCTCATACTCCTGAACTCAGATTACGATCAGCGCATGATTCCGCCGCTGCCATAACCCTTGAGGTTCGATTTTTTCATTAAGGATTCGTACTGGTTTGAAACGAGGTGCGATTGTACTTGAGCCATGAAGTCCATGACAACCACAACAACGATCAAAAGAGACGTTCCGCCAAGATAAAACGGCACGTTGGCTGCTACAACCAAAAACTGGGGCAGCAAGCATACGGCAGTCATGTATAGCGCGCCGAAAACAGTCAGGCGAGTCAATACGCCATCAATATAACGGGCAGACTGGTCACCCGGACGAATGCCCGGAATGAAAGCACCCGATTTTTTCAGATTTTCGGCCACCTCTTTCGGGTTGAACATTAACGCTGTATAGAAAAAACAGAAGAAAATGATGCCCGCACTGAACAGGATAATATTCAGCGGCTGGCCTGGCGCCAACGCTTGTGAAATATCACCCAGCCAGGTCATGCTTTCAGACTGCCCGAACCACTGACCCAGGGAGGCCGGGAACAGCAAGATGCTGCTGGCAAAAATGGCTGGAATGACACCGGCCATATTGACCTTTAGCGGCAAGTGACTTTGCTGTGCAGCAAACACCTTGCGACCCTGCTGGCGCTTGGCGTAGTTCACCAGAATCCGGCGCTGGCCACGCTCGATAAACACCACAAATCCAATGATTGCAATCGCCAGCATGGCTATCACCATCAAGGCGAAGATGTTTATATCACCCTGGCGTGCCGACTCGAAGGACTGACCAATGGCAGCAGGCAATCCGGCTACGATACCGGCGAAAATCAGCATGGAAATACCGTTGCCGATACCTCGCTCGGTGATCTGCTCACCGAGCCACATCATGAACATTGCTCCAGCCACAAAAGTCGTGATGGAAACAAAGTAGAAGTTGAAGTCAGCCGCAAATGCTACGCCCTGACTGGCCAGCCCCATGGACATGCCAAAAGCCTGTACCAGAGACAGCAATAAAGTACCATAGCGTGTGTACTGGCTGATTTTGCGGCGTCCCGCCTCACCTTCCTTCTTCAACTGCCCAAGCTGCGGACTCACGGCTGTCATCAGCTGCATGATAATCGATGCGGATATATAAGGCATGATGCCCAGCGCAAAGATACTCATGCGCTCAAGCGCACCACCGGAAAACATGTTGAACAGGTCGAGAATGGTTCCCTCATTCTGTCGAAACAGGTTTGCCAGAGCGTCGGGGTTGATACCGGGAACAGGAATATGCGCTCCTATCCGGTACACGATGATTGCCAGGAACAGAAAACGCAAGCGTGCCCAAAGTTCAGACAGGCCGCCGCCACCCAAGGCAGAGAGAGAACCCTGTTTTGCCATTATTCTTCGACCTTGCCGCCTGCAGCGATGATGGCCTCACGGGCACCCTTGGTGGCAGCAACGCCCTGCAGGGTTACTGCGCGACTCACTTCGCCAGACAGCATGACCTTTACCGACTTGACGTTTTCACCAATGATGTTGGCTTCTTTCAGAGTGAGCAAAGTTACCAGATCACCCTCAACCTTGGCCAGCTCGGATGTACGCACTTCTGCACGGTCCAGCTGCTTTCGGGAAGTAAAGCCAAACTTCGGCAGGCGACGGTACAACGGCTGCTGACCACCCTCAAAGCCTGGCGCCACCTTGCCGCCGGAGCGGGAGGTCAGACCCTTGTGGCCACGACCGGCTGTTTTGCCCATGCCGCTACCGATACCGCGCCCCAGTCGTACTTTTTTGGTACGGGAACCAGGTGCGGAACGCAAATCATTCAACTGCATGTCTTAACCCTCCACACGGAGCATATAGTAAGCCTTGTTGATCATGCCGCGATTTTCCGGCGTATCCAGAACCTCAACGGTATGACCAATTCGGCGCAGCCCAAGGCCACGCACGCAGGCCTTATGATTGGCCAGACGGCCATTGGTGCTCTTCACCAGAGTCACCTTGATTTTTGCCTGGGACATGATTACAGAATCTCCTCGACACTCTTGCCACGCTTGGCAGCAACGGACTCGGGTGACTGCATATTCTTCAAACCCTTAAAGGTGGCCTGAACCACGTTCACCGGGTTGGTCGAGCCGTAACACTTGGCAAGAACGTTATGCACACCAGCAACTTCCAATACAGCGCGCATTGCACCACCGGCAATGACACCAGTACCCTCAGAGGCGGGCTGCATATAAATATTGGACGTACCGTGAACCGCACGAATCGGGTACTGCAATGTCGTACCGTTAAGCTCAACCTGAATCATGTTGCGGCGAGCAGCCTCCATCGCTTTCTGGATGGCGGCAGGCACTTCACGGGACTTGCCGCGCCCGTAACCTACACGACCCTTGCCATCACCAACAACAGTCAGCGCGGTAAAGGTAAAAATGCGGCCACCCTTTACAGTTTTGGCCACGCGGTTAACCTGGATCAGCTTTTCGATGTAGCCCTCATCGTTGCTGCTTTCTTCGCGTCTGCCGCGCTTTTGTTCGTTATTCGACATAACTTAAAACTCCAGCCCGCCTTCACGAGCAGCATCAGCCAGTGCCTGAACACGGCCATGGTACTTGAAACCAGAACGGTCGAAAGCCACACGGGAAATACCTGCAGCTTTGGCACGCTCGGCAATCAGTGCGCCAACCTTTTTGGCAGCTTCGACATTACCGGTTACGCCTTCACGCAGAGACTTGTCCAGCGTTGAAGCAGACGCCAAAACCTGGCTACCGTCAGCAGCAATGATTTGTGCATAGATGTGCTTTGACGAGCGATGTACGCACAAACGAACCGCTTCCAGTTCGTGCATTTTCAGACGTGCCTTGCGTGCACGACGCAATCTTGAAACTTTTTTGTCGTTCATTTTGCTAGGCCCTACTTCTTCTTGGCTTCTTTACGGCGCACCACTTCATCAGCGTAGCGCACACCCTTGCCTTTGTAAGGCTCAGGACGACGGTATTCGCGTATTTCAGCAGCAACCTGCCCCAGAACCTGCTTGTCGATACCACGCAGGATCAAGTCTGTCGCACTCGGAGCCTCTGCTGTCACATTAGCTGGCAACTGGTACTCAATCGGGTGGGAAAAGCCCAGCGAAAGGTTGACTACATTACCACTCACCTGGGCACGGTAACCAACACCAACAAGCTGCAGCTTACGCTCAAAGCCCTGACTAACGCCGACCACCATGTTGTTGACCAGCGCACGGGTCGTACCGGCCATGGCTCGGGACTGCTTATCACCATTGCGGGCAGCAAAACGGATTACTTCGGCGTCCCTGGTAATCTCGACTGAAGGATGCAACTGCATTTGCAGTGCGCCCTTGGCGCCTTTGACTGAAACGGTATCACCATCCAGTTTGAATTCAACACCCGCTGGCAGCGTGACGGGGTTATTTGCAATACGAGACATGCTTCCCCCTTAGAATACGTTGCACAGCACTTCGCCACCGATTCCGGCAGCACGGGCTTCGCGGTCAGCCATCACACCTTTACTGGTGGAAACGATCGCAACGCCCAGCCCACCACGAACCTTTGGCAGCTCACTGGCTGATCTGTACTGACGAAGACTTGGGCGGCTTACGCGCTGCAACTCTTCAATGACCGGACGCCCTTCGAAATATTTCAGCTCGATGGTGAGTTCGGGTTTAACGCCTTCGCTGACTTGATAGTCCGCAATATAGCCTTCGTTCTTCAATACGTTGGCTACAGCTACCTTCAAACGAGAAGAAGGCATGCTTACTGCGGATTTCTCAGCCATCTGGGCATTACGGATACGGGTTAGCATGTCCGCTAACGGGTCCTGCATACTCATGGGCCAATAGCTCCTGGATAAAAAACAAGTCAGCAACACTGACAAAACAAGCAACAGCTCTTTTATGCTCTTGCGAGCCGGACATTCTAAGGATTTACTTCCCTCGAAGCAAGCCCCCTTTCAGAAAGGTTCCATTTGTCTGGCGGAGTTTTATCGGGGTGCCACCCGACCCAGGCCCTTGCGTGGCTTGCCGCTGCGTGTCGAACCCTGTAATCAGCAGGCTCACGCCACCAGTGGCAAGCGTCACCTGCAGAACCATGCAGCACCCGCTGAAAGGCCCGAAAGCGTACCCGGCCACGCCATAAGCTGACATCATCACTCCGCACAAAAAGAGCAATCCCTACAAACCATTGACTTTTCCATAAAGCCCCAGCAACCATGGTAACGCAGTGCTGGTTCTGGCATACCCACCCGCAGCGGGCCGGCCGGGCAACCATGAATTTGGCAGCTGCGCTATCGTCAGGCCTTGTCAATATGGTTTATGCATCTGCCCGCGACTCATGGCGCCATCATCCCGAGGGCCGCTCCAGTCTAGGCGGTGTTAACGATCGGTTTTCTTGGGCCAGATACGAATCAAGCCCCTTTCGGGGCTTGATTCAAACTGCACGCAGCTTACCAGCTGGACTTTACCAAGCCGGGGATGTCACCGCGCATGGCTGCTTCACGCAGCTTGTTGCGGCCCAACCCGAACTTGCGATAGACACCGTGCGGGCGACCGGTAATGCGGCAACGATTACGCAGACGAGCTGCGCTTGCATCACGCGGCTGTTTTTGCAAGGCAATCTGTGCTTCCCAGCGCTCCTCGGGTGTGGAGTTCGGGTTGGCGATTACCGCTTTCAGCGCGGCACGCTTTTCCGCAAACTTGGCGACCGTACGCTGACGCTTCAGCTCACGGTTGATCATGCTTTTCTTGGCCATTTCCTGTTCCTCAAGTACGGAAGGGGAATTTGAAGGCGTTCAGCAACGCACGGCCTTCTTCATCGTTACGGGCAGTCGTGGTCAGGGTGATATCCAGACCGCGCAGCGCATCAATCTTGTCGTAATCGATTTCCGGGAAAATGATCTGTTCCTTGACACCCATGCTGTAGTTGCCGCGGCCATCGAACGAGCGCGGGTTCAAACCACGAAAGTCGCGAACGCGAGGCAGGGAGATGGAGAGCAAGCGATCCAGGAATTCGTACATGCGATCGTTGCGCAATGTAACCTTGACCCCAATCGGCCAGCCATCACGGATTTTAAAACCCGCAATGGACTTGCGGGAGTAAGTGATTACTCCCTTCTGGCCGGTGATTTTTTCCAGGTCGGACAGGGCATTCTCGATAATTTTTTTATCAGTAACTGCCTCGCCCAGACCCATGTTCAGTGTAATTTTGCTTACACGCGGAACTTCCATAACGTTGGCCAGCTTCAGTTCTTCCTTCAGCTTGGGAGCCAACTCGTTCCGATAAAGATCTTTCAATCGTGCCATGGTGATTTACCTAGTCCTCAAGCCTCGACAGCTTTTTGTGTCGACTTGAATACACGAATTTTCTTGCCGTCCTCGAACTTGAAACCAACACGGTCAGCCTTGTTGGTTTCAGAATTGAAGATGGCTACGTTAGAAACCTGAATAGGGGCTTCTTTTTCGACGATACCGCCCTGTTGTCCGAGCATCGGATTAGGCTTGGTGTGCTTCTTGACCATATTGACACCAGTCACGATCACACGACCGTCGGCCAGTACTTTTTGTACTTTGCCGCGCTTGCCCTTGTCCTTGCCGGCGATGACGATGATCTCGTCGTTACGACGAATCTTTTGCATGACGGCTACTCCTTACAACACTTCTGGGGCCAGTGAGACAATTTTCATGAACTTCTCTGTACGAAGCTCACGTGTCACCGGGCCAAAGATACGGGTGCCCATTGGCTCCTGCTTGGCATTCAGAATGACAGCAGCATTGCCGTCAAAACGAATGATGGAACCGTCGGGGCGACGAACGCCGGAACGGGTACGTACAACTACAGCGGTCAGTACCTGGCCCTTTTTAACGCGACCACGTGGAATGGCCTCTTTCACGGTAACCTTGATGATGTCACCGATGCGGGCGTAGCGGCGGTGTGAGCCGCCCAGGACCTTGATGCACATTACGCGACGGGCACCACTGTTATCCGCCACATCCAGCATAGATTGAGTCTGAATCATTTTATTTCTCCGACCCGGTCCTTAAACAACTTCTACGCGCTCAACGACTTCAACCAGTGCCCAGGACTTGGTCTTGGATTGGGGACGGGTTTCACGAATGGTCACCTTGTCGCCAATTTTGCACTGATTCTGTTCGTCATGAGCATGCAGCTTTGTTGAACGCTTCAGGTACTTGCCGTAAATCGGGTGCTTGACGCGACGCTCGATCAGTACGGTAATGGTTTTGTCCATCTTGTCGCTGACTACTCGGCCGGTCAGCGTACGGATTGTCTTCTGAGCTTCAGCCATGATTACTCACCTGCCTTCTGGTTGAGCACAGTCTTGACGCGTGCAATGTCACGTCTTACCTGGGTGAGCAGGTGAGACTGGTTCAACTGTCCGGTCGCTTTCTGCATACGCAGATTGAACTGGTCACGCAGCAGATCGAGCAATTGCTCGTTCAGCTGCTCTACTGTTTTTTCACGAAGTTCGTTAGCTTTCATCACATCACCGTCCGCTTAACAAAAGTTGTTGCGACAGGCAATTTAGCTGCTGCCAGGGCGAAGGCTTCACGCGCCAACTCTTCTGACACACCTTCTATTTCATAAATGACCTTGCCTGGCTGAATCAGGGCTACCCAGTACTCAACAGAACCCTTGCCTTTACCCATCCGCACTTCAAGAGGCTTTTTGGTAATTGGCTTGTCCGGGAATACACGGATCCAGATTTTACCGCCACGCTTAACGTGACGAGTCAGGGCGCGACGGCCTGCTTCAATTTGACGAGCGGTAAGACGTCCACGACCTGTTGCCTTCAGGGCAAATTCGCCGAAACTTACCTTGCTGCCGCGCAGAGCCAGACCACGGTTGTGGCCCGTCATCATTTTGCGGAACTTCGTACGCTTGGGTTGTAGCATTGTGCGTACTCCTTAACGTGCTGCTTTTTTACGAGCTGGCGCTTCAGGCTTGGCTTCTTCGTGACGGCCACCAATGACCTCACCTTTGAAAATCCAGACCTTTACACCGATCACACCATAGGTGGTGTGGGCTTCGTAAGTTGCGTAATCGATATCGGCACGCAGGGTGTGCAGGGGCACACGACCTTCGCGATACCACTCAGTACGTGCGATCTCAGCACCGCCAAGACGTCCGCTCACCTGGATTTTGATGCCCTTGGCACCAATGCGCATAGCATTCTGAACAGCGCGCCTCATGGCACGGCGGAACATGATGCGGCGCTCCAGTTGTTGTGCAACATTCTGAGCGACGAGCATACTGTCGAGCTCCGGCTTGCGGATCTCTTCAATATTGATGTGCACGGGCACACCCATTTTCTTGGTCAGGTCCTGACGCAGCTTTTCAACATCCTCACCCTTTTTGCCGATTACAATGCCCGGACGAGCGGTGTGGATGGTAATGCGTGCGGTTTGTGCCGGACGAGCAATTTCTACCCGGCTAACGGACGCGTTTTTTAGTTTGTCCAACAGATACGCACGAACTTCCAGATCGGCATTCAGATAATCAGCATAATCTTTGCTGTCTGCATACCAAACCGATGCGTGATCTTTGACGATGCCCAGGCGAATGCCTATGGGATGTACTTTCTGACCCATCTGATCAACTCCGTTACTTGTCTGCGACCTTGACAGTGATATGGCAAGAACGCTTGATGATGCGATCCGCACGGCCTTTGGCACGAGGCTTGATACGCTTCATCGAACGACCTTCGTTAACAAAGACAGTTGACACACGCAGGTCATCAACATCTGCGCCTTCGTTATGTTCAGCATTGGCAATCGCTGACTCCAGCACCTTCTTGATAATCTCGGCGGCTTTTTTGCCGCTGAAATTCAGCAAGTTCAATGCTTCATCAACTTTCTTACCACGAATCTGGTCGGCAACCAGGCGAGCTTTCTGGGCAGAAATGCGGGCACCCGACAATTTTGCGGCAACTTCCATCTTCTATACCCCTTAACGTCTGCCTTTCTTGTCTGCTACGTGACCCCGATAGGTTCGGGTTGCAGCAAACTCACCCAGTTTATGACCAACCATGTCTTCGCTAACCAAAACAGGCACATGTTGACGGCCGTTATGGACAGCAATGGTCAGACCTACCATTTGCGGCAGAATCATTGAACGGCGTGACCAGGTTTTTACTGGACGGCGATCGTTCTTTTCAACTGCAGTCTCAACCTTCTTGAGCAGGTGAAGGTCAATAAATGGACCTTTCTTAAGAGAACGTGACATATTTTATCCTTTGATTACTTGCGACGGCGTACGATCATGTTGTTCGTGCGCTTGTTGCTGCGGGTTTTACCACCCTTGGTTGGACGACCCCAAGGTGTAACAGGGTGACGACCACCTTTAGTGCGACCTTCACCACCACCGTGCGGGTGGTCAACCGGGTTCATGGCAGCACCACGAACGGACGGACGGACACCTGCCCAGCGAGAAGCACCTGCTTTGCCCAGCGAGCGCAAAAAGTGCTCGTGGTTGGATACCTCGCCAAGAGTGGCACGGCAATCGATCAGCACTTTGCGCATCTCGCCCGAGCGCAGGCGAATAACAGCATAGCTGCTGTCACGTGCCACCAGCTGCGCTGAGGTACCGGCAGAGCGTACCAGCTGGGCGCCTTTGCCCGGCTTCATCTCGATACCATGAATGACGGAGCCAACCGGAATATTGCGCAGTGGCAACGTGTTGCCGTTCTTGATGGGCGCGTGCGCACCACTCATCAACTGCTCGCCCGCTTTGATGCCTTTCGGAGCAATGATATAGCGACGCTCGCCATCAGCATACTTTAGCAGTGCGATATTGGCGCTGCGGTTTGGGTCATATTCGAGACGCTCAACAATGGCCGGAATGCCATCCTTGTTGCGACGAAAATCAATAATGCGGTAATGCTGCTTGTGTCCACCGCCGATGTGGCGCGTGGTAATGCGACCGTTATGGTTGCGGCCACCGGTTTTCGACTTCTTCTCCAGCAGCGGCGCATAAGGAGCACCTTTGTGCAGCTCCTTGTTGACCACACGAACGACATGACGGCGTCCGGGGGAAGTCGGCTTGCTCTTGACAATTGCCATCTTGCACCTCTACTTAGTTAGCACTGCTTTCGAAGTCGATATCCTGACCAGGCTCAAGGGTAATGTAGGCTTTTTTCCAGTCATTACGCTTGCCCATGCCACGCATGGTGCGCTTGGTCTTGCCGTTCACCTTAACGGTATTGACATCGGACACTTTCACTTCAAACAGCTGCTCAACAGCTTTTTTAACTTCCAGCTTGGTTGCATCTGTAGCGACTTTAAACACAAACTGATTCTTGCCGTCAGCCAGCACAGTTGCCTTTTCGGAGATGTGCGGGCCCAGCAGCACTTTAAATACGCGTTCCTGGTTCATCCCAACAACTCCTCAAACTTTTTGACTGCAGAAACAGTCATCAGAACCTTTTCATAGGCGATCAGGCTGACCGGATCAGCTCCCTGTACATCACGCACATCAACATGCGGGATGTTGCGAGCTGCCAGATACAGGTTCTCTTCAACCGCATCAGAAACAATCAACACGTCGCTCAAATTCAAACCGCTGAGCTTACCCAGCAGCTCTTTGGTCTTGGGAGCAGAAACGGACAACTCCTCAACGACCACCAGGCGATCCTGACGAACCAGCTCGGCCAGAATAGAGCGCATAGCTGCACGATACATTTTCTTGTTCAGCTTCTGGGAGTGATCTTGAGGGCGTGCAGCAAAAGTAACACCACCGCTGCGCCAGATCGGGCTGCGGATGCTGCCTGCACGGGCACGACCTGTACCCTTCTGGCGCCATGGCTTGCGACCACCACCAGACACTTCCGAACGGTTTTTCTGTTTCTTGCTGCCCTGACGACCGCCGGCCATATAAGCAACGACTGCCTGGTGGACCAGAGCCTCATTGAACTCACCGCCAAAGGTACGCTCGCAGACATCAATTGCCTGAGCGCCATTTACATTGATTTGCATTTTTGCAACTCCCCCTTTAACCGCGAGCTTTAATGGCCGGACGCACAACAACGTCACCACCGGTGGCACCTGGCACCGCACCCTTGACCAGCAACAGGTTACGCTCGGCGTCTACACGCACAACCTCCAGGGACTGCACGGTCATGCGTACATCTCCCATGTGTCCGGACATTTTCTTGCCCTTATAGACACGCCCCGGGGTTTGGCACTGACCGATAGAACCCGGTGCACGGTGGGATAGGGAGTTACCGTGGGTCGCATCCTGACCACTGAAGTTCCAGCGCTTAATGGTACCGGCAAAGCCTTTCCCTTTGGTCTGGCCGGTTACATCAACCAGCTGACCCGCTGAAAAGAGCTCGGCAGTGATCTGGTCACCCGCCTGATACTCACCTTCTTCCATGCGAAATTCGGCAACCTTGCGGCCGGCCTGAACGCCAGCCTTGGAAAAGTGACCGGCCTGGGCCTTGGTCACACGAGAAGCACGACGCTCGCCCACTGCAACCTGCACTGCGCGGTAACCATCGGTTTCCTCGGTTTTCATTTGAGTGACACGATTCGGTTCGACTTCAATTACAGTCACCGGGATCGAAACACCTTCTTCGGTGAAAACGCGGGTCATGCCGCACTTACGACCGATTACTCCAACTGTCATATATTTTACCTCAATAGTGTACGGGGCTTTCACCCGCTATGGCCGCCCATTGCAGAGCGTTACACGACCAAAACAAAATGTTTTAGCCGAGGCTGATCTGTACTTCCACACCGGCAGCCAGATCAAGTTTCATCAGCGCATCAACAGTCTTGTCAGTAGGCTGAACAATGTCCAGAACACGCTTATGAGTGCGAATCTCGTACTGGTCACGCGCATCTTTATTGACGTGCGGAGACACCAGAACGGTAAAACGCTCTTTTCGGGTCGGAAGAGGAATGGGACCACGGACCTGAGCCCCAGTACGTTTCGCTGTTTCAACGATTTCCTGGGTAGATTGATCAATCAGGCGGTGGTCAAAAGCCTTCAACCGGATACGGATTTGTTGGTTTTGCATTTTGACCTCAGACTTTGGATTTAGCCTTGCACGGGCACATTCTCCCGACAAAAGGAGGCGCAATTCTAATCATGTACAACAGCGATGTCAACCAAAAAAGAAAGCCCCCAGATGGGGGCTTTCTTTGCACATCACCAATCAGGCAATGATTTTGGCTACAACACCTGCACCGACGGTGCGGCCACCTTCACGAATGGCGAAACGCAGACCTTCTTCCATCGCGATCGGGGCAATCAGGGTGATGTCCAGCTTGACGTTGTCGCCTGGCATAACCATTTCGACACCCTCTGGCAGCTCACAGCTACCGGTTACGTCCGTGGTGCGGAAATAGAACTGTGGACGATAGCCCTTGAAGAAAGGCGTATGGCGTCCACCCTCCTCCTTGGACAAAACGTACACCTCACCCTCAAAGCGAGTGTGCGGCTTGATGGTGCCGGGCTTGGCCAAAACCTGGCCACGCTCAACCTCTTCGCGCTTGGTACCACGCAACAGAACACCAACGTTCTCACCAGCGCGACCTTCGTCCAGCAGCTTGCGGAACATTTCAACACCAGTACAAGTGGTCTTGGCCGTGTCCTTGATACCAACGATCTCGACTTCCTCACCCACCTTGATGATGCCACGCTCAACACGACCGGTAACAACAGTTCCGCGGCCAGCGATGGAGAATACGTCTTCGATCGGCATCAGGAACGCCTGATCAATGGCACGCTCAGGCTCGGGAATGTAGGAGTCCAGCGTCTCGACCAGAGTCTTGACTGCAGTGGTACCCAAACCATTGTCATCCTCACCGTTCAGTGCCATCAGCGCAGAACCAGTGATGATCGGAGTGTCATCACCCGGGAAATCGTAAGTGTTCAGCAGATCGCGAACTTCCATTTCGACCAGCTCAAGCAGCTCCTCGTCATCAACCATGTCCGCCTTGTTCAGGAACACAACGATGTAAGGAACACCAACCTGACGGGACAACAGGATGTGCTCGCGAGTCTGAGGCATGGGGCCGTCAGCGGCGGAGCAAACCAGGATCGCGCCGTCCATCTGGGCAGCACCGGTGATCATGTTCTTGACGTAGTCGGCGTGGCCGGGGCAGTCAACGTGAGCGTAGTGACGGGTCGGGGAATCGTACTCGACGTGAGAGGCGGAAATGGTAATACCACGCGCTTTCTCTTCCGGAGCGTTGTCGATCTGGTCATATGCCTTGGAAGCACCGCCGCCGCCCCAGACCTCTGCACAAACACGGGTCAGTGCTGCAGTCAGGGTGGTCTTGCCATGGTCTACGTGACCAATGGTGCCAACGTTCAGGTGCGGTTTTGTGCGTTCAAATTTTTCCTTAGCCACGATAGTAACCTCTTGCTAATTGGGCGGAATCAACCTTGATTTTTGATAATGGCTTCAGCAATGTTTGCTGGAGCTTCTGCGTATTTGGAGAACTCCATGGAGTAGCTGGCACGACCCTGGGACATGGAGCGAACGTCGGTAGCATAACCAAACATCTCGCCCAAGGGTACCTCAGCACGAATAACCTTGCCCGAAGGCGTGTCATCCATACCCTGGATCAGGCCACGACGACGGTTCAGGTCACCCATCACGTCGCCCATGTAGTCCTCTGGCGTTACCACTTCGACCTTCATCACAGGCTCAAGCAACACAGCGCCACCTTTTTGAGACAGCTGCTTGGTCGCCATCGAAGCGGCAATCTTGAACGCCATCTCACTGGAGTCGACATCGTGGTAGGAACCGTCAAAAACGGCCGCCTTCAGGCCGATGAGCGGATATCCGGCAAGAATACCGTTTTGCATCTGCTCTTCGATACCTTTCTGCACTGCAGGGATGTAATCTTTGGGGATTACACCGCCCACAATTTCGTTGGTAAACTCGAGGCCTTCCTGGCCCTCGTCAGCCGGGGCAAAACGAATCCAGCAATGACCAAACTGGCCACGACCGCCGGACTGTCGAACAAACTTGCCTTCGATTTCGCAGGTATTGCGAATGGTTTCGCGATAAGCAACCTGGGGCTTGCCGATGTTTGCCTCAACGTTGAATTCGCGACGCATGCGGTCAACCAGAATATCCAGATGCAGCTCGCCCATACCAGAAATAATGGTCTGGCCGGTTTCCTCATCCGTCTTGACGCGGAAGGACGGGTCCTCTTGTGCCAGGCGCCCCAAAGCAACACCCATTTTTTCTTGGTCAGCCTTGGTTTTTGGCTCGACAGCAACAGAAATAACCGGCTCAGGGAAGTCCATGCGCTCAAGAATGATTGGCGCATCCACGGAGCACAGGGTATCACCTGTGGTCACATCCTTCATACCGATCAGGGCGGCGATATCACCTGCAACGCACTCCTTGATCTCCTGACGATCATTGGCGTGCATCTGAACCATGCGCCCGACACGCTCACGCTTGCCACGAACAGAGTTCAACACCTGGTCGCCAGATTTCAAAATGCCGGAGTAAACACGGGCAAAAGTCAGCGTACCCACGAAAGGGTCGGCAGCAATCTTGAACGCCAAAGCTGCAAATGGAGCCTTGTCATCTGCTGGGCGGCTGTCAGTTTTTTCCTCGTCATCGGGGTGTACACCCTGAATGGCTGGAATATCTGTTGGCGCTGGCAGATAGTCAATCACGGCATCCAGAACCAGTGGCACACCCTTGTTCTTGAAGGACGAACCACAAACAGCAGGAACGATCTCACAAGCAATGGTGCGCTCGCGCAGCCCTTTCTTGATGTCCTCGACAGACAGATCCCCCTCTTCCAGGTACTTGTCCATCAGTTCTTCACTGGCTTCTGCGGCAGCTTCTACCAGCTGGGAACGATATTCTTCAACATCGTCGACCATGTCGGCCGGGACCTCTTCCTCGCGGAAGGTCATGCCCATGTCTTCATCGTTCCAGTAGTAAGCAGTTCGACTGATCAGGTCGACCTGACCAACGAAGTTTTCTTCAGTACCAATTGGCAGCTGCAAAGCAACCGGGGTATGCCCCAGGCGCTGCTTGATCTGACCCAGCACACGCTTGAAATCAGCCCCCTGACGGTCCAGCTTGTTAACGTAGACAATGCGTGGTACACCGTATTTGTTGGCCTGACGCCATACAGTTTCAGACTGAGGCTCTACACCGGAAGAACCGCAGAAGACGACAACAGAGCCATCCAGTACACGCAGAGAACGCTCAACCTCAATGGTGAAGTCAACGTGGCCCGGAGTATCAATGACGTTCAGACGATAGCTGTCGTACTGCTTCTTTGAGCCCTGCCAAAAAGCTGTAACAGCGGCAGAAGTAATGGTAATACCACGCTCCTGCTCCTGCGCCATCCAGTCAGTGGTACTGGCGCCGTCATGGGTCTCGCCCATTTTGTGGTTAACACCTGTATAAAACAGGATACGCTCCGTAGTAGTGGTCTTGCCCGCATCAACGTGCGCGGCGATGCCAATGTTACGGTAACGATTGATTGGAGTTGTACGTGCCACAGTGTGTGCCTCGCTCGATTAGAAACGGAAGTGGGAGAATGCCTTGTTGGCTTCTGCCATGCGATGAACGTCTTCACGCTTCTTGACGGCAGCACCCTTGCCTTCGGCGGCATCAATCAGCTCGCCAGCCAGCCGCAGGGTCATGGATTTTTCACCACGCTTGCGCGCGGCCTCGACCAGCCAGCGCATTGCCAGCGCATTGCGACGGGATGGGCGAACCTCGACTGGAACCTGGTAGGTAGCACCACCTACACGACGGGATTTCACTTCAACCAGGGGAGCAATGGCTTCGAGTGCTTTTTCGAAGGTTTCCAGTGGTTCAACATTTTTGCGCTGCTGGACGGTTTCCAGAGCACCATAAACAATACGCTCGGCTACGGCCTTCTTGCCGCTCTCCATAACGTGGTTCATGAATTTGGCGAGAGTCTGGCTTCCATACAGTGGATCATCCAGAATTTCACGCTTTGCGACTACGCGACGTCTTGGCATTGATAAGCCCTCTAACGGTCTTCAGGTTCGTCCGGAACACGACTGCCCGGCCTTACTCTTATCGACTCGAATTGATAAATAATTACTTCGGACGCTTGGCACCGTACTTGGAACGGCCCTGCTTGCGGTCTTTGACACCAGAGGTGTCCAGCGCACCACGAACGGTGTGGTAGCGAACACCCGGCAAGTCCTTGACTCGACCGCCACGGATCAGCACTACGCTGTGCTCTTGCAGGTTATGGCCTTCACCACCGATGTAGGAAGACACTTCATAGCCATTGGTCAAACGAACACGGCACACCTTACGCAGTGCAGAGTTCGGCTTTTTTGGAGTGGTGGTATATACACGGGTACATACACCACGGCGCTGTGGGCAGCCTTGCAGCGCGGGCACGTCGTTTTTCTCGACGATGCGCTTGCGCGGCTTGCGCACCAGCTGGTTTACTGTTGCCATTTAATTGCTCCACTGTTGTCATAATGACATTAAAACGGGCAAAACCGGGTTGTGCCCAAATTAAGGGTACGGGATTCTAATTGGAGTCCCGTACCCAGTCAAGGTCGAAAACGCAATGTCAACGCTTAATCACCCTGGTTAAGCGCCTCACTCAACGCTGCTTCCACATCACTAGCGCTGATATTTCGCTCCAGATCCTGATCACGTTTGCGCTTACGCTCTGCATGATGGGTTAAGCCGGTTCCCGCCGGAATCAGGCGGCCGACCACAACGTTCTCTTTCAGTCCGCGCAAGAAGTCACGCTTGCCTGTGACTGCCGCTTCAGTCAGGACACGCGTGGTCTCCTGGAAGGATGCAGCAGAAATAAACGATTCAGTCGACAAAGAGGCCTTGGTAATACCCAGCAAGACACGCTCAAACTTGGCCGGGAAACGACCTTTGCTTTCCAGCGCTTCGTTTTCTTCCAGCGCCTGAACGTATTCTATCTGATCTCCCTTGATCAGGCTGGAGTCGCCCGGCTCAAGCACATCGACCTTGCGCAGCATCTGGCGCAAGATGGTTTCAATATGCTTATCGTTAATTTTTACTCCTTGCAGGCGGTAAACCTCCTGAATTTCAGTCACGATATAGTGTGCCAAGGCACTAACACCCAGCAATCGAAGAATATCGTGAGGATTGCTTGGCCCATCCGATATTACTTCACCGCGGTTCACCTGCTCGCCCTCAAACACGTTCAGGTGGCGCCACTTGGGGATCAGTTCTTCATAATGATCCCCACCATCAGTTGGAGTAATCACCAGACGGCGTTTACCCTTGGTTTCGCGTCCAAAGGAAATTGTACCGCTGATCTCTGCAAGGATCGCCGCCTCCTTCGGACGACGGGCTTCAAACAGGTCAGCAACACGGGGCAGACCACCTGTAATATCACGGGTTTTTGAAGTTTCCTGAGGGATCCGCGCAATCACGTCGCCAATATTGATACGGTCGCCGTCGTTCAGGTTAACCAGAGCATGCGAGGGCAAGAAGTATTGGGCTATCAGGTCGGTACCTGGCAGCAGCAAATCTTCACCGTTATCATCAACCAGCTTGATTGCAGGGCGGATGTCCTTGCCGGCGGCAGGACGCTCTTGCGGGTCCATCACCTCGATGTTGCTGAGCCCTGTCAGCTCGTCGGTCTGGCGCTTGATGGTAATCCCTGCTTCCATTCCAACAAAGCGGACAATTCCCGTGGTTTCACTGACAATCGGGTGGGTGTGCGGGTCCCATTTGGCAACAACAGCACCAGCATCAACCTGTTGGCCCTCAGTTGCGCTGATAACCGCACCATAAGGCAGCTTATAACGTTCGCGCTCCCGCCCGAACTCATCGGTTACTGCCAGCTGACCCGACCGGGAAACTGCCACCAAGGCGCCATCAGGACGCACCACATGCTTGACATTAAGCAAGCGAATGCTGCCGCCATTCTTGACTTGCACACTGTCCACAGCAGAAGTACGGCTCGCCGCTCCACCAATGTGGAATGTACGCATCGTCAGCTGGGTACCAGGCTCACCAATTGACTGGGCAGCAATGACACCAACCGCCTCGCCCATGTTAACCAGGTGGCCCCGGGCCAGGTCACGGCCATAGCAGCTGGCACAGATGCCATGACGGGTTTCACAAGAAATCGGCGAGCGCACCAGAATTTCATCAATGCTGTGGTTCTCGATGAACTCCACCCAGGCTTCATCAATCAGCGTACCCGCTGGAACCAGCACATCTCCGCTGGCCGGATCTAGAACGTCACGCGCCACTACACGACCCAGTACGCGCTCACCCAGTGGCTCAACAACGTCTCCACCCTCAATGTGCGGAGTCATCAGCAAGCCTTCTTCAGTACCACAATCCTGCTCGGTAACCACCAGATCCTGGGCCACATCCACCAGGCGTCGCGTCAGGTAACCGGAGTTGGCCGTCTTCAGGGCGGTGTCCGCCAGCCCCTTGCGGGCACCGTGGGTAGAGATAAAGTACTGCAGTACGTTCAGGCCTTCACGGAAGTTGGCGGTAATCGGCGTTTCGATAATGGAGCCATCCGGCTTCGCCATCAGGCCGCGCATGCCAGCCAGCTGACGAATCTGTGCAGCAGAGCCCCGGGCGCCAGAATCAGCCATCATGAACATGGAGTTGAATGATTCTTGCATTACCTCATTGCCTTCGCGATCGGTAACGCTCTCCTCGGACAGATTGGCCATCATCGCTTTGGAGATTTCATCATTCGCACGAGACCAAAGGTCGATCACCTTGTTGTACTTCTCGCCCTGGGTAACCAGACCATTGGAATACTGCTGCTCAATCTCTTTCACCTCGGCCGTGGCACGTTCGATGATCCTGGATTTTTCCTCGGGAATTACGAAGTCATTCACACCAATAGATACACCGGAAATTGTCGAGTAGGCAAAGCCGGCATACATCAGCTGGTCGGCAAATATCACGGTTTCTTTCAAGCCCACCACGCGATAACACTGGTTGATGAGGGTAGAAATCGCCTTTTTCTTCATCGGCTGGTTGACCAGATCGTAGGACAACCCGTCCGGCACCAGCTGAAACAGCAGCGCACGACCCACGGTAGTATCAACGATGCGTACGCTTTCAGTGCTGTTACCCTCGTTATCTTTTATCACTTCGCGAATACGCACCTTGATTTTGGCGTGCAAGTCGGCATTACCCGAGCGGTATACACGATCTACTTCCTGCAGATCGGCAAATACGCGACCTTCGCCCTTCCTGTTGACTGCTTCACGGGTCATGTAATAGAGGCCCAAAACCACATCCTGTGAAGGCACGATAATCGGCTCGCCGTTAGCTGGAGACAGAATGTTGTTTGTAGACATCATCAGCGCACGCGCTTCCAGCTGAGCCTCAAGGGTCAGCGGCACGTGGACAGCCATCTGGTCACCGTCAAAGTCGGCGTTATAGGCGGCACACACCAGTGGGTGCAGCTGAATGGCCTTACCTTCAATCAGGACCGGCTCGAACGCTTGGATACCCAGACGGTGCAGGGTTGGCGCACGGTTCAACAGCACAGGGTGTTCGCGGATTACATCAGCCAACACGTCCCAGACTTCCGGCAGCTCACGCTCGACCATCTTCTTGGCTGCCTTGATAGTAGAGGCCAGGCCACGCTCCTCGAGCTTGCCAAAAATGAACGGTTTGAACAGTTCCAGAGCCATTTTTTTCGGGAGACCGCACTGGTGCAGACGCAGGGCCGGCCCCACCACAATTACAGAGCGACCAGAGTAGTCAACACGCTTGCCCAGCAGGTTCTGACGGAAACGGCCCTGTTTGCCCTTGATCATGTCAGCAAGGGACTTCAATGGACGCTTGTTGCTGCCAGTAATGGCACGGCCACGGCGACCATTGTCCAGCAACGCATCAACAGATTCTTGCAGCATGCGTTTTTCGTTACGCACGATGATGTCAGGTGCGGACAGATCCAGCAAACGCTTGAGACGGTTGTTGCGGTTAATAACACGACGGTACAGGTCGTTCAGGTCAGACGTGGCAAAGCGACCACCATCCAGTGGAACCAGGGGGCGCAAATCTGGCGGCAAGACCGGCAACACGGTAAAAATCATCCACTCCGGCTTGTTGCCAGAGGCATGGAAGGCCTCCATCAGCTTCAAGCGCTTGGACAACTTCTTAATTTTTGTTTCAGAGTTGGTCTGTGGTATTTCTTCACGCAAGGCGTTGATTTCATAATCCAGATCGATCTGCATCAGCAGCTCACGGATCGCTTCAGCCCCCATACGGGCATCAAAATCGTCACCAAACTCTTCCAGTGCTTCGTAATATTGCTCATCGTTCAGCAACTGGTATTTTTCCAGCGTGGTCATACCCGGATCAATCACCACGAAGCTTTCAAAATAAAGTACACGCTCAATATCACGCAGGGTCATATCCAGCAGCAGGCCAATACGGCTCGGCAATGACTTGAGAAACCAGATATGGGCAACCGGCGAGGCCAGGTCGATATGAGCCATACGCTCACGGCGCACCTTGGACAGGGCCACTTCAACGCCACACTTTTCACAGATTACACCACGGTGCTTGAGGCGCTTGTACTTGCCGCACAGGCACTCGTAATCCTTGACCGGGCCAAAAATTTTGGCGCAAAAAAGACCATCGCGCTCTGGCTTGAACGTGCGGTAGTTGATTGTCTCAGGCTTTTTTACTTCGCCAAAAGACCATGACCGAATCAGCTCGGGCGACGCCAGCGAGATCTTGATCGCGTCAAATTCTTCAATTTCGTTTTGATTCTTGATGAGGTTCAGTAAATCTTTCAAGGCCTTTCCTCCAGACGGAGCTTGCAGCGCTGTCCACGACAGCGCTGTGAATTCGTACGCGGGTTATTCGGATTCCAGTTCGATGTCTATGCCAAGCGAACGGATCTCTTTGATCAGTACGTTGAAGGACTCGGGCATGCCGGCCTCCATGCGGTGATCACCGTCAACGATGTTCTTGTACATCTTGGTACGGCCATTCACGTCGTCCGACTTGACTGTCAGCATTTCTTGCAGAGTATAAGCTGCACCGTAGGCTTCAAGCGCCCACACCTCCATCTCACCGAAGCGCTGACCGCCAAACTGGGCCTTACCGCCCAGCGGCTGCTGGGTAACCAGACTATAAGAGCCAGTAGAACGGGCGTGCATCTTGTCATCAACCAGGTGGTTAAGCTTGAGCATATACATGTAACCAACTGTAACCGGACGGTCAAACGCATCACCGGTACGCCCATCGATCAGAGTCATCTGGCCACTTTCCGGCATGCCTGCCAGACGCAACATGGCTTTGATTTCTGTTTCTTCGGCGCCATCAAACACTGGGGTTGCCATTGGTACACCAGCGCGCAAGTTGTTGGCCAGGTCGAAAATCTCGTCATCTGACAGACTGTCCAGGTCAACCCGATCTTCAGCAGCCCCGCCAATTTCGTTGTAAATGGTGTGCAGCAGTTTACGAAGCTCTGCCACCTTGCGCTGCTCTTCCAGCATTGCATTGATTTTCAGGCCAAGGCCGTGGGCGGCAAGGCCCAAGTGGGTTTCCAGAATCTGGCCCACGTTCATCCTCGAAGGCACACCCAGCGGATTGAGAACGATATCTACCGGTACACCGTTTTCGTCATGCGGCATGTCTTCCACCGGCATGATGACCGAAACGACACCCTTGTTACCATGGCGACCCGCCATTTTGTCACCCGGCTGGATGCGACGCTTGATTGCCAGATACACTTTGACAATTTTCAGCACACCAGGCGCCAGGTCATCACTCTGCAACAATTTGCGCTTCTTGTCCTCAAAGCGTTCGTCCAGCTGCTTGCGACGATCCACAAGATAAGCCTGGGCTTTTTCCAGCTGCTCGTTCAGCGCGTCATCCGCCATGCGCAAGCTGAACCACTGGCCGTGCTCAATGCCGTTGAGAATTTCGTCCGTAAGAATGGTTCCCTTTTTTACCTTGGCACCGCCATCGCACTTGGCACCCACCAAATGACTGCGCAAGCGCTCAAAAGCCGCACCCTCAACGATGCGGAACTCTTCATTGAGGTCCTTGCGAATTTCATCCAGCTGGGACTTTTCGATTGACAGGGCACGGCTATCTTTTTCTACCCCATCACGGGTGAAGACCTGAACATCAATTACTGTACCCTTCGTACCGGTCGGCACACGCAAGGAGGTGTCTTTTACATCGGACGCCTTCTCGCCAAAAATGGCACGTAACAGCTTCTCTTCCGGCGTCAGCTGGGTTTCGCCTTTTGGCGTCACCTTGCCGACCAGGATATCGCCTGCATCCACTTCGGCTCCCACATAAACAATGCCGGCTTCATCCAGCTTGTTCAGTGCAGCCTCACCCACATTGGGAATATCCGAAGTAATTTCTTCCGGTCCCAGCTTGGTATCACGTGAGACACAGGTCAGCTCATGAATGTGAATGGTGGTGAAACGGTCTTCTTCCACCACTCGCTCGGACAGCAGGATCGAGTCTTCAAAGTTGTAACCGTTCCACGGCATGAAAGCCACCCGCATGTTCTGGCCCAGGGCCAGTTCGCCCATGTCGGTGGATGGTCCATCCGCCATGATGTCGCCACGCTGAACTACGTCCCCCTTCTTCACCAGCGGACGCTGGTTGATGCAGGTGTTCTGGTTGGAGCGGGTGTATTTGACCAGGTTGTAGATATCAACCCCGGCCTCACCAGCCTCAACCTCGTCATCATGCACGCGCACAACAATGCGGCTGGCATCAACAGACTCGATAACACCACCACGACGGGCCACTTCACACACGCCCGAGTCATGTGCCACGTTGCGCTCGATACCGGTGCCGACCAGCGGCTTGTCGGCACGCAGGGTCGGTACGGCCTGGCGCTGCATGTTGGAGCCCATCAGGGCACGGTTGGCATCGTCATGCTCAAGGAACGGAATCAGTGAAGCGGCAACAGATACCACCTGCTTGGGTGATACATCCATCAGGGTGACTTCGGACGGATCCTTGACGGTAAATTCGTTCTGGTGGCGTACAGTCACCAGTTCCTCGACCAGTTCGCCTTTTTCATTCATGCCGGCAGAAGCCTGTGCGATCACATGGTCCGCTTCTTCAATGGCAGACAGGAAGACGATCTCGTCGGTCACCTTGCCATCTTTGACCACCCGGTACGGGCTTTCCAGGAAGCCATACTCATTGGTGCGGGCATAGGTGGACAGCGAGTTGATCAAGCCGATGTTCGGACCTTCAGGTGTTTCAACCGGACAGACACGACCATAGTGGGTCGGGTGCACGTCACGCACCTCAAAGCCGGCACGCTCACGGGTCAGGCCGCCCGGGCCAAGCGCGGACACACGGCGCTTGTGGGTAATTTCAGACAGCGGGTTGTTCTGGTCCATGAACTGGGAAAGCTGGCTGGAACCAAAAAACTCTTTTACCGCCGCTGCAACCGGCTTGGCGTTGATCAGGTCTTGTGGCATCAGGCCTTCACTTTCGGCCATGGACAAGCGTTCCTTGACCGCACGCTCGACACGGACCAGACCGATACGGAACTGGTTTTCCGCCATCTCGCCAACACAGCGGACACGACGGTTACCCAGGTGATCGATGTCGTCAACAATGCCCTTGCCGTTACGAATGTTGATCAGGGTGCGCAGAACTTCAACAATATCATCCTTGTCCAGGGTGCCCGGACCAGTGATCTCTTCACGACCTATACGGCGATTGAACTTCATGCGGCCCACAGCAGACAGGTCGTAACGCTCACTGGTAAAGAACAAATTGTTAAACAGCCCCTCTGCAGCCTCTTTGGTGGGCGGCTCTCCAGGGCGCATCATACGGTAAATTTCGACGAGTGCTTCCAGCTCGTTGGTGCTGGTATCAATTTTGAGTGTGTCAGAAATAAACGGACCGCAATCAATATCATTAATATAGAGCGTTTCGATCTGCACCACACCAGCCTTGCGACATTCTTCGAGCAACTCTGCAGTGATATCACTATTACATTCTGCAATTATTTCACCAGTTACCGGGTGTACAATCGGACGCGCTGTAATATTGCCAATGATGTACTCGTCGGGCACAACCAGCTTGTTGATTCCGGCTTTTTCCAGCTGAGAAATGTGGCGGGACGTGATGCGCCGCCCTTCCTCCGCAATTACCTTGCCTTCGTCGTCCAGAATATCGAATGAAGCCAGCTCGCCGCGCAAGCGCTTGGGCACCAGCTCCAGGCTCACTTCTTCACCTTCCAGATGAAACATATTGGTTTCGTAATATGTCTCTAGAATATCCTGCGTGGAATAACCCAGCGCACGCAGCAAGATAGTCGCAGGCAACTTGCGACGACGGTCAATACGGACAAAAACACAATCCTTGGCATCAAATTCGAAATCCAGCCAAGATCCACGGTATGGAATTACACGAGCAGAATACAACAGCTTGCCGGAACTGTGAGTTTTCCCCCGGTCATGATCAAAAAACACGCCCGGGGAGCGGTGCAGTTGGGATACAATCACCCTTTCGGTACCATTAATGATGAAAGTACCATTTTCTGTCATGAGCGGTATTTCGCCCATGTATACTTCTTGCTCTTTAATATCTTTGATTTCTTTGACCGCCTTGCTGCTTTCACGATCAAATATAATCAGGTGCACCTTGACACGCAGAGGTGCAGCGTAGGTAATACCACGCATAATGCACTCTTTTACATCAAAGGCGGGCTCACCCAGGCGGTAGCCGACGTATTCAAGCGCAGCATTGCCAGAGTAGCTGACGATCGGAAACACCGACTTGAAAGCCGCATGCAGACCTACATCTCGGAGCTGCTCCTTGCTCACCCCCTCCTGCAGAAACCCCCGATAAGAGTCCAGCTGGATTGCCAGCAAATATGGCACATCCATTACATTCTGCAGTTTGCTAAAGTCCTTGCGGATACGTTTTTTCTCAGTATATGAGTAAGCCATCAGCGTTCCCCAGCTTGATAATCAGCAGAGTGCCCAGAACGGACACCGGCTTGTTTGCAAATATTAATTTGCTACCTAGATAGCATTGGAAGGCCCACCCGGCTTGCGTCTTCCAATACCATCCATTAACGACAAAAGGCCGGTGGCAAATGCCACCAGCCATCAGCCTGTTGCAACAAGCAAAGGCTGCCTGCCATCGTCGAAATTACTTGAGCTCGACTTTGGCACCTGCATCTTCAAGAGTTTTCTTGGCAGCTTCTGCTTCTTCCTTGGCAACGTCTTCCTTAACAACGGAAGGAGCGCTGTCGACTACTGCTTTGGCCTCTTTCAGGCCCAGGCCAGTAATTTCACGTACTGCCTTGATCACGTTAACCTTCTTGTCGCCAGCCTCTACCAGATGGATGGTGAACTCGGTCTGCTCGGCAGCTGCTTCAGCGCCACCAGCAGCAGGACCGGCAACAACTGCTGCAGCGGCTGCAGTAACGCCAAACTTTTCTTCCATTGCGGAAATCAGTTCGACGACCTGCATGACAGACATTTCGGAAATCGCGTTGAGGATATCTTCGTTAGTAAGAGCCATGACTCTAATTCCTGTAATTTGGGGATGGCACCTGGGCCATCGAATTCAAAAAATGGTTGCGAAGCTTAAGCGGCTTCCGCTTCCTTTTGATCGCGGACAGCGGCGAGAGTACGTGCCAGCTTGCTGGTAGCACCCTGAATCACGCTCATCAACTGGGAAACAGCTTCGTCGTAGGTTGGCAGGCTTGCCAGTACGTCGATCTGGTTGGCTGCAATAAAGTTGCCTTCAAATGCGGCACCCTTGATCTCGAACTCTTTCTGATCTTTTGCAAAATCCTTGAAGATTCGGGCTGCTGCACCCGGATGTTCATTGGAAAAAGCAATCAGCGTAGGACCCGTGAACGTCTCGCTAAGGTTCTCGAACTGAGTACCTGCAACAGCGCGACGCAACAGTGTGTTACGCACTACACGCACATATACACCTGCTTCACGAGCCTCTTTACGGAGTCCGGTCATGGCGCTCACAGTCACACCGCGGGCATCAGCCACAACAGCGGACAGGGCAGCATTGGCAGCCTCGCTGACTTCAGCAACAATTGCTTTTTTGTCTTCGAGTCTAATTGCCACGGGATGTTCTCCTGCTTGTTGAATGTGTCCCTTACGGGACCCTTATTGGTGTCTGATTCATTTGAACCGGGAGCACCATCTACGTAGGCCTGTTAAGTGATTAAGTAGATACACCTACGGTCTTTGACGGCCCCCGCAAAGCAGGGACCCCAAATTTTACTTGTCCGGCAATGATGCCAAGTCAATCATCAAGCCCGGCCCCATAGTGCTGCTCAGCGTAACACGCTTGATGTAGACACCTTTGGAGGAGGCAGGCTTCAGACGGCGCAGCTCGCCCAACAAAGCTTCGGCATTTTGCTGCAGCTTATCGGCAGAAAAGTTGATCTGACCGATGGCTGCATGAATGATGCCGTTTTTGTCTGTACGGAAGCGGGCCTGACCTGCCTTCGCATTAGCAACAGCAGTTGCAACATCAGGCGTGACCGTGCCCACACGCGGGTTTGGCATCAAGCCACGCGGACCCAGCACCTGGCCCAGCTGACCAACTACACGCATGGCGTCTGGAGCAGCTACAACCACATCGTAGCTCAGATCACCTGCTTTCATTTCTTCTGCCAGGTCTTCCATTCCCACCTTGTCAGCACCAGCTGCAAGCGCTGCTTCTGCAGCTGCGCCCTGGGCAAACACAGCAACACGGACAGACTTGCCGGTACCATTGGGAAGCACCACCGCACCACGAACAACCTGATCCGACTTACGCGGATCAACCCCCAAGTTAATGGCAATATCTACAGACTCGGTAAACTTGACTGGTGGCAAGTCAGCCAAAATCGCTGCAGCTTCAGCAAAAGGATAAGCTTTGCCGTGCTCGATTTTTTCGGCAATCAGTTTTTGGCGTTTGGTCAGTTTAGCCATTTACACACCCTCCACATTCAGGCCCATGCTACGCGCAGAGCCAGCAATGGTGCGCACGGCAGCGTCAAGATCAGCGCCAGTCAAGTCAGCCTCTTTGGTCTTGGCAATTTCTTCCAGCTGCTCACGAGTAACAGTACCCACTTTCTGACTATTGGGCTTGGCTGAACCTGATGAAATACCAGCCGCTTTCTTAAGCAAGAAGGATGCAGGCGTGCTCTTGGTTTCAAAAGTAAAGCTGCGATCACTATATACAGTGATAATCACGGGAACCGGCAAGCCTGGCTCCATGCTTTGTGTTTTGGCGTTAAATGCCTTACAAAACTCCATGATATTCACACCGTGCTGCCCCAGCGCTGGGCCTACAGGTGGCGAAGGATTGGCCTGACCGGCCTTTACTTGCAGTTTGATATAGGCTTGAATTTTTTTAGCCATGATTTCTCCAGATTGGGTATAGCGCCCAAAGGCTCCCCATAAATTATCCCTGACATTAAACGTCACCCTTTCCATGGGCGACCAACAAGCTCATCAGACTTTTTCTACCTGACTGAACTCAAGCTCAACGGGCGTAGCGCGCCCAAAAATGGCAACAGCCACTTGAAGGCGGCTCTTTTCGTAGTTGACCTCTTCAACCACACCATTGAAATCAGCAAAGGGGCCGTCAGTCACGCGAACCGTTTCGCCAACCTCGAACAGGGTACGAGGCCTGGGCTTCTCACCACTATCGGCCACACGGCGAAGCATCGCCTCCGCCTCCCGCTCACTGATTGGCGCAGGCCGGTCGGGTGTACCGCCAATAAAGCCCAATACCCGCGGCGTGTTCTTGATCAGATGCCAAGCTGATTCGCCCATTTCGACCTGAACAAAAACATAGCCAGGAAAAAACTTGCGCTCACTCTTGCGCTTCTGCCCAGCCCTCATCTCGACTACTTCTTCGACCGGAACCAAGATATCGCCAAACTGTTCTTCCATGCCCGCATGCTTGATGCGTTCCTGAAGCGAACGCATGACCTGCTTTTCATAACCAGAATATGCGTGCACTACATACCAGCGTTTTGACATGGATTACCCTACAATTATCGAAACAGCCCAACCAAAAAGCGAGTCCAGACCCCAAAGAATCAACCCCATCAACAGCACCACTGCCACCACAATAAGTGTGGTTTGCACAGTTTCCTGACGATTGGGCCAGACCACCTTGCGGATCTCGGCACGCGCCTCACGCCCAAGCGCCAACGTAGCCCGCCCCTTTGTAGTCTGCGCAGCTACAAACAGTGCGGCAAAGCTCACCAGCAATACCCCTACTACGCGGTAAAGGATGGGTTCAGCGGCGAAATACTGGTTCCCGACTACTGCTATGGTCACAAGCGCAGCAACGACCAGCCACTTGAGGGAATCAAAACGTCCAGAGATTGAGCCGGATTCAGTTTTGGCATTCATTTATTCAGAATCCTAGAGGAAAGGAGCCACAGAAAATGTGGCAGGCCAGGAGGGAATCGAACCCCCAACCTACGGTTTTGGAGACCGTCGCTCTGCCAATTGAGCTACTGGCCTAGAACGTTGCTAGGCCGGCTATTATGCCGACCTAGAACTATTTGTCAAGCATTATGCAATGATTTTGGCTACAACACCTGCACCGACGGTGCGGCCACCTTCACGAATGGCGAAACGCAGACCTTCTTCCATCGCGATCGGGGCAATCAGGGTGATGTCCAGCTTGACGTTGTCGCCTGGCATAACCATTTCGACACCCTCTGGCAGCTCACAGCTACCGGTTACGTCCGTGGTGCGGAAATAGAACTGTGGACGATAGCCCTTGAAGAAAGGCGTATGGCGTCCACCCTCCTCCTTGGACAAAACGTACACCTCACCCTCAAAGCGAGTGTGCGGCTTGATGGTGCCGGGCTTGGCCAAAACCTGGCCACGCTCAACCTCTTCGCGCTTGGTACCACGCAACAGAACACCAACGTTCTCACCAGCGCGACCTTCGTCCAGCAGCTTGCGGAACATTTCAACACCAGTACAAGTGGTCTTGGCCGTGTCCTTGATACCAACGATCTCGACTTCCTCACCCACCTTGATGATGCCACGCTCAACACGACCGGTAACAACAGTTCCGCGGCCAGCGATGGAGAATACGTCTTCGATCGGCATCAGGAACGCCTGATCAATGGCACGCTCAGGCTCGGGAATGTAGGAGTCCAGCGTCTCGACCAGAGTCTTGACTGCAGTGGTACCCAAACCATTGTCATCCTCACCGTTCAGTGCCATCAGCGCAGAACCAGTGATGATCGGAGTGTCATCACCCGGGAAATCGTAAGTGTTCAGCAGATCGCGAACTTCCATTTCGACCAGCTCAAGCAGCTCCTCGTCATCAACCATGTCCGCCTTGTTCAGGAACACAACGATGTAAGGAACACCAACCTGACGGGACAACAGGATGTGCTCGCGAGTCTGAGGCATGGGGCCGTCAGCGGCGGAGCAAACCAGGATCGCGCCGTCCATCTGGGCAGCACCGGTGATCATGTTCTTGACGTAGTCGGCGTGGCCGGGGCAGTCAACGTGAGCGTAGTGACGGGTCGGGGAATCGTACTCGACGTGAGAGGCGGAAATGGTAATACCACGCGCTTTCTCTTCCGGAGCGTTGTCGATCTGGTCATATGCCTTGGAAGCACCGCCGCCGCCCCAGACCTCTGCACAAACACGGGTCAGTGCTGCAGTCAGGGTGGTCTTGCCATGGTCTACGTGACCAATGGTGCCAACGTTCAGGTGCGGTTTTGTGCGTTCAAATTTTTCCTTAGCCATGTCTTGGACCTCAAGGTGGACTTATTTTTTGATACTACAAACACAACAAAGGCAGATATCTAGATATCTGCCTTTGTTTATTGGAGCTCATGAGCGGAATTGAACCGCTGACCTCACCCTTACCAAGGGTGTGCTCTACCAGCTGAGCTACATGAGCGTAACCTGAGTTACCTGGAGCGGGCAGCGGGAATCGAACCCGCATCATCAGCTTGGAAGGCTGAGGTTCTACCACTAAACTATGCCCGCTTTACAACTTAAAATTTGGTGGAGGGGGAAGGATTTGAACCTTCGAAGCTTTCGCGTCAGATTTACAGTCTGATCCCTTTGACCACTCGGGAACCCCTCCGTAATTGAGGCGGCATTCTGAGGCATTAACGCCTTTGTGTCAAGCCTAATTTATAAAATATTGGTTTTCCGCCCAAACAATAGCGTTTTTACAGCTTTCCCTTCGTTTTTTAAGCAATTGTTTCAGCGTCCCGCGCACTGCCCACCTAATACACAGCAGCTCAGTGCGCCTGTGATAACTGCAGACCCGGAAAATCATTTTGCAACGCCTGTAGCATGGTCTCATCAATTAAGCGTTCACTGCTGGCCGATACTTTAAACCAGTAAACAGGTCTTTGACGTGATATCTTTTTGACTTTAGCTTGATAACCGCCTTGCTGCAGTCTTTCAAACATGGCCTGGGCCGAGTTCTCATGCTGAAAAATACCTAACGAAATCCCGTTAGACAACTCGCCCTGGGTAATTAAAAAACCATCCAGCTTGCGCGCCTGAAGCTCCTTCAGGAGCCGCAGGGTCGCAGCCCGAGAGGATAGTGGCGGCATATACACCCAATACTCCTGCTCAGCCTCCATTTGATACTGGACAATGTGGCCATTTACACCCACCCCCAACAGCCTTTGTCTGAGCTGACCCGCAAGCTTTTCCTCGTAAAAGCCCCCCAGAATCAATCCGCCTCCGGCTGTTATGCCTTCCTGCTTGCGCACATCTCGGGCATTTCCAGGCACAATACCGCGCTCCTCCCCCAGCAGCTCCAGTTGTGGCAATGAAGCTGCTAAAGCCTTATTTTGAGGCGCTGCCCCCCTGTTTCCTGACTGGAAGTAGCTGTGCCAAGCAAAGTAAACGATGTTAGCTACCAGCAGCAAAACAAAAGAAATCCGCACTGCACTTACCTAAGGTAGTGGGCAAGCCAAAGCCAGCCCGGCAAAAACAAGATCAGGAACCACGTGGCAAGCTCCGGCTATCAAGCCTGACAACTGCCCAGCATCACCACCCGTCAGCACCACTTGTGCTTCTTGACCCAGCAACTGCCTGCCCTCATAACAAACCTGCAAAACAAACCCTGCCAGCATGGTCTTGACACCCGCGCTTAGGCATCCAGATGTATTTTGCTGTGGCATACGTACCTCACATAAGCCTGGGGCATTCAGACCAGTAGAACTCGATAATATATTCTGCAAGTGCCTGCCTCCCGGGGCAATCAGCCCCCCAAGGTGCTGACCGTCCTGGTCGACCAGGTCGACAGTGATCGCAGTACCCGCATCAATCACAATACAGGCGTCCAGCGTCGCATTGTAAGCGGCCACAACACCTAACCACCTATCAACGCCCAGCTCATTCGGCCTTGAATAACCATTACGCACACCCGCCACAGCCACAGTGCTTTCCGCAAAAAGGATAGTCCCAGTCACATGGTAATCAAGCAGGCTAGCTAGCTTTTCTTTATGATCCTGCTTTGACTGCACGGCGCTGACACGACAAGCTGAGTAAAAGAGCCCGGCATTAGCCAGTTGCTGCAAGAAGCTATCAAGGTTGTCAGCATAATATGTCTCACTTGGCTGGCCTAGGCTGTCCAGATAACGCCACTTAATCCTGCTGTTCCCAATATCCAGCTCAAGAATCATCAGACAGCCTCAGCGTCAGCTCACCACCAGCAAAATACTCCACGCCCTGTTGAGTAGCAATTCCCAGCTCACCTCTATCATTAATACCAGTTATCCGTCCCTCTATCGAAGCGCCTACTGACGACAGGGTAACACTGAGCCCCTGCCAAAGATGCTTTGACTCCCACTCACGACGTAAGGCCGAAAACCCATGCTTAGCCTGCAGCTTCAATATGCTGCCTAACTCAAGAAGCAAAGCATTCAGCACTTCATGCCTAGATGCAGAAGCACCTATACACTGGCTAACTGATGTCCAGGGCTGGCCAATTTCTAGCGTTGTTTTTTGCATATTTACATTGATGCCGATCCCGATAATAACACTGCTTTGATCGGCCAGATCACCCACCAGCTCCAACAAGATCCCTGCAATTTTCTCTTTACCGACAAGCACGTCATTAGGCCACTTCAGGCCTGCTTTTTCTACACCAAAAGCAGTGATCGCTCGCAATACTGCAAGCCCTACAGCCAGGCTCAAGCCTTCAAGTTGGCGCATTCCTTCAGTAACAGGCCAAACCAAGCTGAGATAAAGATTGCAGCCATAGGGGCTCAACCATTGACGGCCACGCCTACCCCTCCCATAAGTCTGCTCTTCACTCACAACCAGATTGACCTTGCTGCCTTCTTTGACCAATCTCTTGGCATGTTCATTAGTAGAGTCCACCGAGTCAAGCAGGCATAAATTATAAGTGGGGCCCGCTATTTTTTGTAAGCGCCCGATATCAAGCAGCTCTAACGGCTGAGCAAGCCTGTAACCTCGGCCAGGAATGCTTTCTATTTCATACCCTGCTTTTCTTTGAATGTTCTGGATACGCTTCCAGACGGCCGCACGTGTGATACCCAGTTCTCTCCCTATATCTTCACCCGAGCGAAGCGCTCCATCTGCAAGCATTCTTATAAGATCAGGCACCTAAAGGACTCCACACCATTACCGGGCAAACTGAGAACAACTGAAGCAAAACATTGGCCTATTGTACAGCTCAGCGAGCTTACAAATAACTGGTTTAATGCAGCAACACAGGGGGCTATATATTTGGCAGCCTGTTTGATCAGCCAGGTTCTGCACCTGAACACTCACTGCCGCCCTAACCAAGATGTCCGTCATCGAAGCACTAATCCTGACAGGGGGCAGGCGCCCATCTAAAAAACAGGTGGGCGCCTGCCCGGACGGCCTCAGGGCGGGATGGCCGGGCGCTTACCCAGCATGCAGGCGGCCCGCTGGCTTGCGCAGGCCAGAAATGAAAAAGGCCACCCGCAGGGGTGGCCTTTTTGCGTTTGAAGCTTGACGATGACCTAC
>Ga0209075_1000343_pt1 | contig 44789 bp, 48 predicted proteins | sample Stecom2011_FD_187523 | JGI IMG/M metagenome (GOLD analysis project Ga0209075, IMG submission 187523) | Agricultural soil microbial communities from Utah to study Nitrogen management - Steer compost 2011 (SPAdes) (version 2) | ecosystem: Environmental > Terrestrial > Soil > Agricultural land...
CCGGCTTTATCTGGCTGGTATTCCTCATTCCCCTGGCCTTTGCCGGCTGGTTTGGCATGAACAACCTCAAGGTCGTTACCCCTAACCCGGGCAACCCTGTGTCTGCCTTCAGCAAAATACTTGGTCTCTACGGTGTGGGCATTCTCACCTCGGTAATCGGTGTCTGGGCCCTCACAGTAATGAACATGTGGCTGGCCCTGCCGCTAACCATCATTCTGACTGTGGTTCTTCTGCGTCTGATCCCCGGCGACATCAAGCCCAACATCAAGAACCAGTTTGCCATTTTCAGCAACAAGCACACCTGGTCGATGACCGTGCTGTACATTCTGACCTTTGGCTCGTTCATTGGCTTCTCTGCTGCGCTGCCACTGTCTATAGGCGTTATCTTCGGCAACATGATGGAAGTGGCTGCCGACGGCACTGTAACCCGCGTTGTTAACCCGAATGCACCGAGCGCACTGACCTGGGCCTGGATGGGACCCTTTGTAGGCGCTCTGATTCGCCCTGTAGGTGGCTGGATTTCCGACAAGTTCGGTGGCTCTATCGTTACCCAGATCATCTCGGTGGTAATGGTGGTGGCCTCTGTAGCGACTGGCTATGTGATGATGCTGGCCTACAACTCCACCGACCCCAACAGCTACTTTGCCCTGTTCCTGATCCTGTTCATTGTGATGTTCGCGGCCAGCGGCATCGGCAACGGCTCTACCTTCCGCAGCATTGGTTATATCTTTAACCAGCAGCAGAAGGGCCCGGTACTTGGCTGGACCAGCGCCATAGCCGCCTACGGTGCCTTTATTGCGCCCAAGCTGCTAGGTCAGCAGATTCAGGCAGGCACTCCGGAAGTGGCTATGTACGGGTTCGCAGTGTTCTACGCTTTGTGCCTGGTCGTTAACTGGTGGTTCTACCTGCGCAAAGGCGCATACATCAAGAACCCTTAAAGCGCCCAGCTAAACCGCAGACAAAAAAAGCCCGCCGGGGATATCCCCGGCGGGCTTTTTAGTGTGGCTGGAATGCTTTAGCTATCCAAAGACATCAGCCTGCAGCCAAAACACCGCCTACAACAGCAACCACTCCACCCAATGCACGGGTAACACGGTTATCGGCCTTCAACATCAAGGTTCCCAAACCACGCCCCACAAAGGTAATCGCCAGAGTAGCCACAACGAAGCCGGCCATGTATGCCACCAAACTGGAGCCTGCAGCCATTTCAGTGCCGTGCGCATAACCGTGGGTGATCATGAACAGAGCAACCAAAGCGCCCCCGACAACCGTTGGCAGTTTTGCCATGGTGGCAATCAGCACTCCGGCCAGGAGCACCGACATGGCAATGCCGGTTTCCACACCCACCAGGCTAACACCACCCCAGGCGATAGCTGCGCCCAACACCATGCCTCCCACTACAAATAACGGTAGTGCGTTTTTAATGACCCGGTTCTGTCGAACGCTCCAGAAACCAATGGCGGCCATGGCCAACAAATGGTCTATGCCCAACATCGGGTGCAACAATCCGCTGAGAAAACCGCTATGGGTGTGGTTAGCCTCACCCGTGTGCGCCACAGCGAGGGTAGCAGTCAACATCAAACCAACGGTCATCAGCAACTTGGTTATTCTGGTCATAGTACTCTCCGTCTATTCTCTGCGTTTATTGTCAGGCTTGTGTGCACTCAGGCGGTATCGGTGAGTTTTTCAGGTCGACGTTCGGGCAGCATGCCCTGTTTCAGAATGAAGCTGATTATCTCTTCAAGGCCAACACCGTCGTACAGATTGGTGAATACGAAGGGACGATCACCTCGCATTTTTCTGGAATCCCGCTCCATCACATCCAGCGAAGCATGTACGTATTCAGCGATGTCGATCTTGTTGATGATCAGCAGGTCTGACTTCGTGATGCCGGGGCCGCCTTTGCGTGGAATTTTGTCGCCAGCCGCAACATCGATAACGTACAGGGTCAAATCCGACAGCTCCGGGCTGAACGTAGCTGCGAGGTTGTCGCCACCAGATTCCACCAATACAAGCTCCAGATTTGGATGGCGCGCCTGTAGGTCATCAATGGCCGCCAGGTTCATGGACGCATCTTCACGGATAGCCGTGTGCGGGCACCCCCCGGTTTCTACCCCCAAAATACGGTCTGCAGGCAGCGCCTCGTGTTTCAGCAGGAAGTCGGCATCTTCACGGGTGTAGATGTCGTTGGTGACTACCGCTATGTCGTAGTGATCTTTCAAAGCACTGCACAGCTGCCGCAACAGGGCCGTTTTTCCAGAACCTACCGGCCCACCAACGCCTACTCGTAAACAATGTTTCATCGTTGTTTGTCCCTCTGTGTACTCAAAGCAATCAGCTTCGGAATAGTCTTGAATATTGGGTTTCATGCTGGGCACTGCCAAGCGCCAGCCCTGGCAGAATGGGGCCCATTTGTTGGTCTGGTAGCGACAGTGCGCTTTCAACCGCCGCCACCAGTTTCGGGCGAAGCTGTTCGTTCAGGCGTTGCGCTGCAGTGTGCCCCAAAGGCATTGCCTTACAGGCAACGGCGAGCTGATTTTCAAGCCACCCCCACACAAACCCGAGCATGCTATGGCGCACTGGCACTTGTCGCTGGAAAGCCGTCCAGGCAAACACCGTCACGTAATCCGGCTGTTCCGGCAGCTGGTCAGCCTGCGGCTCAAGCTTCAAACTGGTCAGCAGGCGAAGCAATGCCAGCCCTAACCGCGTTCCTTCGTCACTCAATTCGGCGGTTTCCCGGCTGGCATGCAACCAATCGTTCCAGTATGCAAGTCCGCGGCTATCACCCTTGGCCCAACAGTTGTGTAGCCTGCATAGCACCGGCAACTCGCACCGGCTCAAGCCATCCTCAAGAACACCTTCCAACCACTCGCCCAACTCCTCTTCGTTTCGAACCCAACCCATTTCAAAGGCGCTTTCCAGGCCTTGCGACCAGGCGAAAGCTCCTATCGGTAAAGCCGGGCTGACCAGTTGCATCAACCCAAGCAACGCCAAGTCGCTCGGCACGGTGGGCTGGCTGTCAGTGTGCATGGTTATGCTCTTCATCATGGCTATGACCATGGGAATGGTCGTGACGGTGAGAATGGCTATGGGAGTGCCCGTGACCATGTGAGTGCTCGCGCCCCGCATGGGCATAAGCACCGGACTCAGGATCAAAGGGCGCCAGATGGTGCTCCAGGCTTGCCCCCAACAGCTGGGCCAGCTCTTCCAGCACGTGATCTGGCGGAAACCTGACCCAGTGGCGCCCGTCTGCCTCAACACCCAGGGCAAGCGTTACATGGCGGTTGCCAAGGTGGTAGCACAGACGCGCCAAAGGCAATCCATTTTCAATATAGGCGGTTGTGACCGACTCATCAGCAGCACAAACACGAACTGTCTCGCCACCACTGGAGCGCAACAGATCTCCATGACGCAGCACAGGACCACGATCAAGGAATAATCCCACGTCGCGCCCCTTATCGGTCTTGGCCCGTAACCGACCCCGGATGCGTAATTCGTATGGCAGGGTCAGAGTGTCGTAGATCTCTCCTTCAGAACTGCCATCCAGCCTTTGTGTTAACTCAAGCATTTTGATGTCCTTACAAACGGTTAAAACAGGTGATAGCGCTGAGCCAGTGGCACTTCTGTGAGGGGTTCACAGGTCAGTAACTCGCCGTCTGCATGAACTTCATAAGTTTGCGGATCAACCGTCAGTTTTGGGCAGGCGCTATTCAACTTCATATCGCTCTTGCGCATCTGGCGGACGTTTTTAACAGCCACCAGCGGGCTCTTCAGACCCAGTTTTTCTTCCAGCCCTGTGTTCATTGCCGCCTGGCTTACAAAGGTCATTCGGGTGGCTGCGGCCGCCCTGCCCAAAGCCCCAAACATGCGCCGGTAATGCACGGGTTGTGGCGTGGAGATGGCAGCGTTGGGATCGCCCATGGCCGCGCCTGCAATCATGCCGCCCTTGAGGATGATCGATGGCTTAACGCCGAAGAAGGCGGGCTTCCAAAGTACAAGGTCCGCCAACTTACCCACTTCCACAGAGCCAACCTCATGGCCAACTCCGTGAGTAATGGCTGGGTTGATGGTGTATTTGGCGATATAACGCTTCACTCGAAAATTATCGGTACCGCGTTCCTGATCCTCCGGCAGCAAGCCTCGCTGAACCCGCATTTTGTGGGCGGTTTGCCAGGTGCGGCAGACCACTTCACCAATGCGACCCATGGCCTGGGAGTCTGACGAGATCATGGAGATCACGCCGATGTCGTGGAGAATATCTTCAGCGGCGATGGTTTCACGACGAATACGGGAATCCGCAAAAGCCACGTCTTCCGGGATGTTGGGGTCCAGGTTATGACACTCCATCAACATGTCGAGATGCTCATCAACAGTGTTGATGGTATATGGCCGGGTCGGGTTGGTAGACGACGGCAGCACGTTAGGCAGGCTGCAGGCAACGATAATGTCGGGCGCGTGGCCACCGCCTGCACCTTCTGTGTGGTAAGTGTGAATACAACGGTCTTTGAAGGCAGCCAGGGTGTCCTCGACAAAACCGGACTCGTTCAGGCTGTCGGCATGGATGGCGATCTGTATATCGTAGCGATCCGCTACATCCAGTGCATTGCTGATCGAGGCCGGCGCAGCGCCCCAATCCTCATGGATTTTCAGGCTCATGGCTCCGGCTTTCACCTGCTGCTCCAGCGCTTCTGGCGTACTGGCGCTGGCTTTGGCCCATGCCATCGCGAATAACCTTTCCGCCACCGAACATCACCTCTTCGCCGTAATGGGTGTGATCCTTTTCGATTTCGATCCACAGCTCCGTATCACCCAGGCGAATACGGTCGCCGGTGGTAGGGCCGTACATGTCTGAATAAGCTTGCCGGGAAATCTTCATGATTTTGCTCCCTCGTTCGGGTTCTTATCCAAAGGGCCCATCACTTCGCCACGAAAACCGTAGATGCGGCGCAAACCTACATAGGGTATCAATGTCACTTCGCGGGTCTGGCCAGGTTCAAAACGAATCGCTGTACCCGCTGCGATGGCGAGGCGATAGCCGTATGCTTTTTTTCGGTCCAGACGTAAAGCGGGGTTGGTTTCTGCAAAGTGATAATGGGAGCCGACCTGTATTGGGCGGTCGCCGGTGTTGGCGACGCTCATAGAAATACTTTCCCGCCCCACGCACAGCTCAATGTCTTCGCTCTTCAACTGATATTCACCAGGAATCATGGCGTGCCTCCTCACACAATGGGGTTATGGACGGTGACCAGTTTGGTACCGTCGGGGAAGGTTGCTTCTACCTGAACGGACTGAACCATCTCGGCAACGCCTTCCATCACATCGTCACGGGTCAGTATTTCGCGGCCGGCACTCATCATATCCGCCACAGTACGACCTTCGCGGGCACCTTCCATAATGGCGCAACTGATCAGCGCGACTGATTCCGGGTAGTTTAATTTGAGGCCTTTTTCCTTGCGGCGCTCAGCAAGCAGGCCAGCGGTAAACAACAGCAGTTTGTCTTTATCTCTTGGTGCTAATTCCATCACTAACTCCGTTGTTGTCGATATTATTGTGTTAGTGGCCTGTACCCGTACGACAGCTTCAGCATGAGCAGTCAGGTCAGCCAGATCCTCGGTACAATAGCCTTGTGGCCTGTAAGGCGCGGCCGGAGCAGATCCCGCGCCTGCTGAAACAGATCCCACACCTGATTACGTTCAGTGCCCAGATAGCGCAGCAAAATCACTCCGCGACGACAGGTAACAGCCCAGTGACTGGACGCCTGCATGTGCTCTCTCAGCGCTTGAACAGCTTCTTCAGGATCGCTCAGCCCTACCGCCCACATGGTGGCGTGAACCGTGGCGCCGCCTTGGCCCCATTTGCCGGTAAACCGCGGATGGCCAGGATCAATGCGTTGGCGTTCCAGCCACAGCGGCCGGCCATTTCGGGTGAGTTTAAAGCCTTGTTCCAGATAGCCGCTTGCAAACGGCAATTCGCTCGCCGGGCGACCAAGGCCGAGAATCTCCCAGCCCAGGCATTTGGCGTTGTCTTGCAGATCAATAATGAGAGTTTGCTCACCTCGGGAGCCATCAAAAGCCAGAGTTTCCTGGGGCAGCCACTCCAACGTCCCACCATTAGCCACTTTAAGCTGGGTGTGCTGGCTCCAGGCGACACCGTTGCTGTCGGCTCTATAAAGTTTGTTCGCGGCGGGTGTAGTTAACAGGGTGTGAGCCCCTCCCCGACATTGACATCTATATTGAGCGAATCCCCACTGGCTACGCCGCCTGGCGGGTGTAAAAGATAAACGTGGCAGCAGCCATCACGTCCTTCAGGATAAAACGGCCGTTGAACCCGCAGGGGGCCATAGTGGCGAGCTGTCGTCATGCGGGTGATGCTGACATCACCGTCTGCGCGGGCACAGAACCCCAGTGTGAGGGAGGCGGCCCAGTGGCGACTGGCATCAAAACGATGCCCGGAATCCACCACAGCCCCTTGTTTCAGAGGCATAAAAGATAGAGTCGTCATGCTATCCAATCCTTGTTATGAAGCCAGTGCGACGACGTCCACTGGCTTTTAGCCACCTTTCAATGTGTGCATAGGCATCATTTCAAGTTAGCAGAAGGATTTTGAACGTCCACTTGCGGGGGAGCTATCAACCAAAAAAAAGCCCACCGAGATCACTCCCGGCGGGCTTTGGTGCTGATTACAACTTTACTGAGTTACTGCCTCAACAGGTTACGCCTTGCCCATTGCTGCCTGGCGCTGGCGCTCCTCCTCTTCGATCTGAAGATCTACAGAAGACACATCGTACTCTTCAGCAAAGCCAGACTCAGGCTCCTTCAACCACATCAAGCAAAGTACCCAGCTGATAAAGGCGCCACCTGCAATGATGAAGAAGAACTGATTAGGCGTTACGAAGGTGAAGATAGTCAGGTAGACCACAGCCCCTACGTTGCCATATGCACCCGCCATTCCCGATATCTGCCCGGTTAAGCGGCGCTTGATTGACGGGATGATTCCGAAGGTTGCACCCTCTGCACCCTGCACAAAGAATGAAGTGAATACAGTGATACCTACCGCAATGATTAGCGGCCAGCTGGAGTTGAGCAAGCCCATCAGTGCGAAGCCAACGGATATACCCAGCATGTAGCTCAGCATCACGAACCGGCGGTTACCCATGCGGTCTGAAACCATGCCACCCATAGGACGAGCCACCAGGTTTACAAAAGCAAAGGAGGCAGCAACCATACCCGCAGCAGCGGCACTCAGGCTCCAGGTTTCTTCAAAGAACATTGGCAACATGGAAACCACTGCCAGCTCTGCACCAAAGTTGGCAAAGTAGGTACTGTTCAACGCAGCAACGCTGTTAAACGGGTACTTGTCGTCCTCAGGCACACCCTTTTTCAGGATAGGTACGTTTACTCGCAGAATCTGTACGATCTGATAAAGCACGATGGCAACAATGACTGAGTAGGCAATGATCGCACCAGTCACACTCAGGTAGCCCATGTTCTGGATGCGCCAAACAAGGATTGCCAGAACACCAATCAAGGGAATGGTCCACAGAATAAGTTTGACCATGTCACCCCAGGTGCTGACTTCCAGCGCAGTCGCTTTACGCGGTTTGCGGTGTACGGTGCCTGCAGGACCATCGGTAACAGCAAACCAGTAGTACACGCCGTAAAGCGCCATCACGATAGCACTCTGGGCAATAGCCCAGCGCCAGCCGTCATCGCCGCCATACATTTGCAGTGCAATAGTAGGTAGAGTCAGTGCTGCAGCAGCAGAACCAAAGTTACCCCAACCAGCGTAGAAACCCTCGGCAAAACCAATGTCCCGGGGTTTGAACCACATGGCGGTCATGTGAATGCCCACCACAAAGCTCGCACCGATGGAGCTGAGCACCAAACGGCTGACCAGCAACTGGGTCATGGTGTCGCCAAAGGCGAAGGTGAGTGCCGGAATCGACATCAGAATCATCAGTATGGAAAACACCCGGCGCGGGCCGAAGCGATCAAGGGCCATGCCCACGAGAATACGAGCAGGAATCGTCAGCGCCACGTTACAAATGGCGAATAGGCGAAGGTCGTCCGGGGTCAGCCAATCGACACTTTTGAGCATGCTGGACGCCAGTGGCGCCATGTTGAACCACACATAAAATGTGATAAAAAATGCTATCCAGGTCAGGTGTAATGCCTTAATCTCTGGATTTTTGAAGCGGAATACGTCTGCAACTCTCATTTCAGCCTCCGGGGGCTTCCAGTTCAGTGCCAGTGGCTTTTAGCGGCTGGGCAGGATAAGTAGCGGGCATTGCACCCGGCGAGCCAGAAACGAGCTGACTTTACCGAATGTCATGTAATCCAACTCATCCACAAAGTAAGTTAGCGAGCGGGCGATCAAGCCGCCGTCAACCTCATCACTGTGGCGAGCGATGATGAGCATGTCGGGCTTAACCTTGCTGTCAGCGGCATATAGCAGCATTTTTCGAGCGTCGCCCTCCAGAAGCAGCGTTTCAGAAGAAACTCCCTCCTTCTCACAAACCCCCTGCGCTTCAAGCAGATGGTTTTTGAGTTCCTCTAACTCCTCCTGAAACATGTCTTCATTGCTGGCCGTGATGTCTCTGGGGTTTTCCGCCACAGCCACCAGGATGATCTGAGGCTTCAGTTCGCGAAACATCGTAATCGTCTGAACCAGCGCCAGCTTCGCGTTCCTGGAGCCGTCGTAGGCAATCATGATTTTCATAGCAGTCTCCGAAGGCAAAAGTGCCACACAGGCACAGCGCCAATTGATATTACTCAGTATTAGCCCACACTCAGTAGTGGCGCATATTTGATTTAAGTCAAATACAGCGCCAGATACCCCACCAGAGCAATCGAAGCTCTACCCCCTGACAGCAAATCCCTGTCGGCACCTACCACCAGCCCACCCTGCTGGAGGTACCCCCAATGCCCCCACACGGAAAAAGCCGCTTTTGATATTGTTATAGAGGCTCTGAACAATGGCCCGTATATGCAAACAGACAAGGCCGCAGTAATGATCTCGCCAACCAAACCACAGCAGTACCGCGCACTTGGCCTTTCCACGCTGGCCTTCACTTTGTGTTTCGCCGTATGGACCATTTTCTCCATCATTGGCATCCGCATTGCGGAAGATCTTGGGCTATCTGACACCCAGCTTGGCCTTCTTATGGCCACCCCTATTCTGACTGGCTCGATCAGCCGGCTGTTTCTTGGTATCTGGACGGACCGGTACGGCGGGCGCTGGGTATTCGGCATCCTCATGCTGACCACGGCGGCCTGTGTTTACCTGCTCACCTTCGCCACCACTTACCTGATGTTGCTGATTGGCGCTCTGGGTGTGGGCCTTGCCGGTGGCGCGTTTATTGTGGGCGTAGCCTACACAGCAGCCTGGTTTACCCCCTCCCGACAGGGCACAGCGTTGGGCATCTTTGGTGCAGGCAACGTCGGCTCTGCTGTAACCAACTTTGGTGCACCCTTTTTGCTGGTGGCTTTTGGCTGGGAGACCACCGCCCAGATCTATGCCTCTGTGCTGGCGGTTATGGGCATTGCCTTCATCATTCTGGCAAAAGAAGACCCTGTTTCTGCAGGCCGAAAAAAAGACGAGCAACAACGTTCGTTTATGGAGCAGATGGAGCCGCTGCGGGATCTTCGGGTCTGGCGCTTTGCGCTTTACTACTTCTTCGTATTTGGCGCCTTTGTGGCCCTGGCACTCTGGCTGCCCCACTACCTGATTGGCGTTTACGGCCTGGACATAACAACCGCAGGCATGATCGCGGCCCTCTATACCATTCCCGCCTCCCTGTTCCGTATTCTTGGGGGCTGGATGTCTGACCGCTTCGGCGCTCGACGCGTGATGTACTGGACATTTATTGCGTCGGTCATCTGCACTTTCCTGTTGAGTTACCCCCCTACTGATTATGTGGTACACGGCATCGACGGCGACGTGCGCTTTACACTGGAAATGAGCTTGCCGGTGTTTATTATTCTGATTTTCACCCTGGGCTTTTTCATGTCTCTGGGCAAGGCAGCGGTTTACAAGCACATACCGGTTTACTACCCCATGCATGTGGGCGCTGTTGGTGGCGTGGTGGGGATGATCGGCGGGCTGGGTGGATTCATTCTGCCGCTCACTTTCGGAGTTTTGAACGACGTTACCGGCATCTGGCAGAGCTGCTTTATGCTGATGTTCATAATTGCCGCCGCTGCTCTCGCCTGGATGCATTACGCCATTCGTTCAGCCGAACGCGTTGAGTGGGCCGCAAACAAGGAGCAAACCGACTTGCCGGAACTGGCATCACCTCAGCTCTTCTACCCCTTGAACCGCAAACACAGCCAGAAAGGCGGCACAGGATCAGCCCCGCAATAAAAGGTTCGGTGCGAGTTTCTTGAAATCTCTGTAATAGTACTGTTCCAGCGCTGGCAGTGCCTTTAGAATTCGCACTCCCGATTTCACCTGGAGCAGTAACCCCCATGTCCCTGGATCTTTCTCCCTCGGCCAGCTTCAACCAGTTGCGCCGTATTGAATCCAGCACGCTTTTTCAGGGCGTAGTGATCGCCATCATCATCCTGTCTGCCCTGACCATAGGCGCGAAAACCTATGACTTACCACCACTGGTGGAGCAGTCACTGGGCGTTATGGATACAGCTATCACCCTGTTTTTCCTGATCGAGATTCTTTTCCGCTTTGCCGCCAGCCCGGTCAAACGCCGCTTCTTCATGGACGGCTGGAACGTCTTCGACACACTGGTGGTGATTGGCAGCCTGATTCCTCTGGATAACTCGGAGGCGGTCTTGCTTGGAAGATTGTTGAGGGTTTTCCGGGTATTGCGTCTGGTCTCTGTGGTGCCGGAGCTGCGTTTTCTGATCAACTCCCTGCTCAAAGCCATCCCACGCATGGGTTACATTGCACTGTTGATGTTTATTATTTTTTACATCTATGCCGCCATGGGTTCGATGTTCTTTGCCAAAGTGGATGAGGATCTCTGGGGTGATGTCGCAATTTCCATGCTCACGCTGTTCCGCGTGGCCACGTTTGAGGACTGGACAGACGTGATGTACGCAACCATGGAGCAATACCCCCTAAGCTGGATTTACTATCTGACGTTCATTTTCCTCACGGCCTTCGTGTTCCTGAACATGATGATTGGAGCGATTCTGGAAGTGATGAGCGAAGAGCAGAACGCCAAACAGGCCCAGCAAGCCCACGACGAGCGGGATGAGATTGTTCAGCAGCTCCACTCGGTTCAGCGCAAGCTGGACGAGCTGTCAAAAAAGCTGGAGAGATAGAGAGGCGGCAAGCCGCCCGATCTATGCCTTGCGAGCCACAAACTGAACCACAGCCCCTTCACCATCATGAAGTGGGCCTTCACGAATATCACGGACGAGTTCGCGGGAAAGAAGTATTTCCTCGGGCTCAAAAAACTGTTCCAGCTCCTGTTTGCTGAACATCATGGCTTTATTGCCCGGCCCGCCAGTGCCTCGCCCAATTTGATCTTCTGTATAGCCTTCCAGAATCAAATGGCCACCGCTTCGCAACGCGTCTTTTGCGATTTGAAGCGAACGCTTGCGAATATCGGTTGGAGTGTGGGCAAAAATCATGACAACCGCCGAGCAGGTGTTTGATTCCGGGGTATAGGTTGCCAAATCGGCATGCACGGTTTCCAGCTCCACGCCACGAGTGGCAGCAAGCCGGGCAGATTTCTGCAGCCCGACTTCAGACAAATCGACCGTGGTTACAGTATGCCCTCGCTCTGCCAGATATACGGCATTTCGGCCCTCTCCCTCCGCCAGGCACAACACTTTGCCTTTGTTTTTATCCAGCTCGAATGCGTTCCACTGCTCCACAAGAAAGGAGTTTGGCTCTTCTCCGTATACAAAGTGTTCGCTACTGAATCGCTCGTCCCACATTGCTTGCTCCATGTAACTGTCAGGATACTGGCCCACGGGGTTTGGGCTCGGGTATTGCGTACCTTGAATGAATCAAAATAAGACGGGTTTGGCCATGGCAAGGTGGAAAATAGCGGATACCTGCACCAGGGCCAATACTGCGGCCACAACGCGAATCGGGCGCGAGACGGTCACTTTCAAAGCGAATAGTCCGGCAGCGATGTAGCCCAGCAACAATGCGATTTTTGCAAGAAGCCAGCCTTGCTCCAGCGGGTTCCAACCACCCACAAACAGCAGGCTGATCGCCGCAACCAGCAGTACTGTGTCGTTAGCGTGGGGAATCCAGCGCAGTGGAGTCATACGCCAGCCGGGGCGCCCCACAGCGTCCATCAACAGCCTCAGTGAAAACAAGACAACCGTGAGGTAGGCTGTGGTCATGTGGAGGTGCTTCAAAATCATGTATGAGTTCATAAACCATTCCATTGTGAATCAAAACGATAGCGGCATTGTACGCAAAGATACCCCTAACCGGGTATGTTAATTCTGCTCACAGCCGCTTAACATATAACTAACATATATGTATTGACAGGAACCAACATGCAAGCGACTTCAACACCCCAAAAAGCTGGGCCCGCCAGCTTCAACCAGCTTTTCGGCTACCCGTTCCGAATCTTCTTCCTGTCCATGACGGTATTGGCGATTGTCGCCATTCCTCTCTGGGTACTGCAGGTAACAGGCGCCGTCAGCATGCCGCTGGCCATGCCGGGATTGTTCTGGCATCAGCATGAGATGCTGTTTGGCTTTCTGACGGCTGCTATTGCCGGCTTTTTACTGACAGCTGTCTGCGTCTGGACTCAGACCGAACGCACCCACGGGTTCCGACTGATGCTGCTTTGGGGCGTATGGCTGGCCGGGCGCCTGCTGCTCGCATTTGGCGCAGATCTGCCAGAATGGCTAGTGCAAGGGGTAAACCTGGCGTTTCTACCGCTGGTGATGCTGGATGCCGGGTGGCGGGTTTGGCAGGCCAAGCAAAAACGCCAACTTATGCTTCTGGTGGTTCTCGGCTTGCTGTGGCTGATGCAAATTGGCTTTGTTACCCGCCTGGATATGACTTACAGCTACGGAGCACTGATTGCGGCTATGGCGCTTATCAGCATTGTGGGTGGGCGAATAACGCCGGCGTTCACTACTGGCTGGTTGCGCCAGCGAGGGCTGAATGCAGACGCGGTAAAAAACATCCCGGCGCTCGATATGGCTTCGCTGTTTTCCATGATTCTGCTCATGGCGTCGCTGGTAACCGGCTGGCAAGCCATCACAGGCATTCTGGCGATCATTGCTGGCTCTCTTGTGTTGGTGCGACTGGCTAACTGGAAAGGCTGGCTCGTTCGCAAAGAGCCTCTGTTGTGGGTTCTTCACCTCTCTATTCTCTGGGTCCCGGTGTCACTCTACCTGCTGGCCGGCACCATTTTCTCCGGCTGGCCATCTAACGCCTGGAGTCATGCAGCAGGAACTGGCGCTATTGGCTGCCTGATTCTGGGTGTAATCGCGAGGGTGACTCTCGGCCACACTGGCCGCCCCCTGGTGCTACCCAAAGGCATGGTTGTGGCATTTATTGCACTGCAACTCGCGGCAGTGGTTCGTGTTCTCACGGCTTTCGATATCATTCCCTGGCATCCCGGTATTGGCAGTAGCAGCCTGCTTTGGGTTTTCGCCTTCGGCATGTTCCTGGTGCGTTACACGAAAATACTTGCAAGCCCCAGACCGGATGGCCGTGCAGGCTGACGCCCTGGCCAGGTTTCCTGAAGCTTTAGATGCATGAGCAGGCTCGCAGTAGCCTGCTTTTTTTATTTTTTTGACCGCCCCCGGAGAGCAGCTCGGGCTTGCAACTGCAAACCTTAAACGTTAATCATCCACTAATGGTCAATAGCGACTCTCGAAATAACAGCTAAAGTAACAATAAATCATTCTGTAACAGAGACGATGGCACTATGAACCCGGATCATTTTGACAAGGAAGACCTGATTAAGTGTGGTCATGGCAAACTTTTCCCGGGCGCCACGCGGCTGCCCATTGATGAGATGCTAATGGTTGACCGCGTCACCCACATAGGCACAGATGACGGTATCTACGGCAAAGGCAGCTTGGTGGCAGAGCTGGATATCAATCCCGACCTCTGGTTCTTCAAAGTGCACTTTGTGGATGACCCGGTTATGCCTGGCTGCCTGGGCCTGGATGCCTTGTGGCAACTGGTTGGGTTCTACCTGGCGTGGAGCGGCAGCGAAGGCAAGGGCCGCGCGCTGGGCGCAGGAGAGGTCAAGTTCACCGGTCAGGTTCTCCCGACCAATAAAAAGGTAACCTACTACCTCGACCTCAAACGTGTAATCCGGCGCAAGCTGACAATGGCTATTGCCGACGGACGTATGGAAGTGGATGGCAAAGAAATATACACAGCCAAAGACCTGCGGGTTGGCGTGTTCACTTCCACCGATGATTTCTAGGAGTTAACAAGATGCGGCGTGTTGTTATCACCGGCATGGGGATTGTCTCCAGCCTTGGCACCAATCAAAAAGAAGTCACTCGCTCCCTGAAGGAGTCCATTCCCGGGATCGCCTTCAGTGAAGAAGCCCGTGACAACGGTTTGCGCAGCCACGTTTGCGGGCAAATCAACCTGGATTTGCCTGAGCTGATTGATCGCAAGCTTTTGCGCTTCATGTGCCCGGCTGCTGCATACACTTATCTCGCAGCCTGCGAAGCGATTGAGCAAGCTGGATTGACCGAAGAGCACCTCACAGCTAACAGCACTGGCGCTGTGTTTGGTACCGGCGGCGCGTCAACGGTTGAGCTTCTCGATGCAATCGACACTCACCGCGCCAAAGGTATTCGCCGCGTTGGGCCATATCGCGTGCCCCGTACCATGGGCAGCTCAATCAACGCGACCATTGCAACGGCATTTGGCATCACCGGCATCAACTACGGCATTACCTCAGCCTGTGCCACCAGCGCACACGCCATTGGCCACGCCGCTGACCAGATTGCCCTGGGGCGCCAGGATGTGATGCTTGCAGGCGGCGGCGAAGATATCCACTGGACTCTGAGCCTGATGTTTGACGCCATGGGTGCGCTTTCAACCAAGTACAACGACACGCCTGAAAAAGCATCCCGCACTTATGATGCAGACCGGGATGGTTTTGTAATCTCTGGCGGCGGCGGCACTCTGGTGCTTGAAGCCCTGGAGCATGCAGAAGCTCGCGGCGCGAACATTATTGCCGAACTGGTTGGCTTTGGAGCCACATCAGACGGCGCCGACATGGTTGCCCCAAGCGGTGAAGGCGCTATTCGCTGCATGCACCAGGCTATGAAAAACCTGGATGGTGAGATCAGCTATATCAATACTCACGGCACAAGCACACCCGCTGGTGATGTAACTGAACTGAAGGCCCTGAAAGCAACCTTTGGCGACAAAATCCCGCCACTGAGTTCTACCAAGCCTCTTTGCGGCCACGCTCTTGGCGCAGCCGGTGTTCATGAAGCGATCTACAGCCTGATCATGCAGCGGGATGGCTTTATTGCGCCCTCAGCGAACATCGAGAACCTCGATGAAGGTGCCGAAGGCTACCCAATCGTGCGTGAGCGGCTCGACAACCAGAACCTGGATCTCGTCATGAGTAACAGCTTTGGTTTTGGTGGTACCAACGCAACACTGGTATTCAAAAAGTTCCAAGCCTAAGCGTCAGGACAGCCTGACAGAGCGATACTCAGCCGGGGAAGTGCCCATCCAGCGTTTGAATGCCCGGCTGAACGCGCTTAACTCTGAAAACCCAAGCTGCTCGGCAATTTCCACCAGCGGCTTGGTTTTATCCTGCATGTAAGTTAGCGCCTGCTTACGGCGCACATCCTCAAGTATGCGGGCAAAGGTCAAACCTTCACGCTTCAATTTCTTGTGAAGCGTATATCGGCTCATGTGCAACTGAGATGCCACCACCTCAACGCCCACCTTGCCCCGAGCAAGCTGAATACTGATCAGCGAACTCACTCTATTACCTAATGAAACCCGCGCCACGTCTTGGCTCAGGGGGCCTGACGCCATCTTTTTACCCTCCAGATTCATAACTATCCAATTGCTTACTCCAAGTTACAGCGTACACATGTTAGCTGAAAACAATCAATAAGACGTTTGAGCAGGATCAAGGGAATACACGTTAGCCTGCGGCAAAATAGCCCACCACTGATCTACCCGGAGCCCACATGAATATCCCGGAACTGCTGGCACCCGCCGGCACCCCTGAACATCTGGAGACCGCATTCGCCTATGGCGCTGATGCAGTTTACGCCGGCCAGCCGCGCTACTCCCTGCGGGTACGCAACAACAGCTTTAAAGACACCGCAGCATTGGGTTCCGGTATCCAGCGCGCCCATGAACTGGGCAAACAATTCTACCTGGTGTCGAACATTGCACCCCACAACGACAAGGTACGCTCTTACCTGCGGGATCTGGAACCGGTGCTGGAATACAAGCCAGACGCATTGATCATGTCAGACCCGGGCCTGATTATGCTGGTTCGGGAAAAGTGGCCAGATCAACCCATTCATCTTTCGGTGCAGGCCAATGCCGTAAACTGGGCAACAGTGGAGTTTTGGCGACGGCAAGGCATCAGCCGGGTGATTCTTTCCCGGGAGCTGGCTCTGGGTGAAATCCGCGACATTCGCGAACGGGTTCCGCAAATGGAACTGGAAGTATTCGTTCACGGCGCTCTGTGTATGGCCTACTCCGGTCGCTGCCTGCTTTCCGGCTATATGAACCACAGGGATGCCAACCAGGGTGCCTGTACCAACGCCTGCCGCTGGAACTACAAGGAAGTTGCCCACACCCAGGACCAAACCGGCGACCTGATTGCCACATCCGCAGCAAGTGATGTTCAAAGTTTTGAGCCGAAAGAAATTCTGCTGGAAGAGCCCAACCGGCCCGGCAGCTTTATCCCTGCCTATGAGGATGAGCACGGCACCTACATCATGAACTCCCGGGATCTGCGTGCCGTGCAGCACGTGGCGGAACTGGCTGCCATGGGTGTTCACTCCCTGAAAATCGAGGGCCGCACTAAAAGCACCTATTACGTTGCCCGCACTACTCAGGTCTACCGCAATGCCATTGATCAGGCGGCACAGGGTAAACCTTTTGACATGACCCTGATGAATGAGTTGGAGGCACTATCCAACCGAGGCTACACAGAAGGCTTTCTGCGCCGGCACATGCCACAGGAATACCAGACCTACGAACGTGGCTCGTCCTATCTGGGCACTCAGCAAGTTGTGGGCACCATCACCGATGATGACGGGCAATGGCTCACCATCAATGTGAAAAACAAATTCGCCCCCGGCGACCAGATGGAACTGATCACTCCCTCTGGCAACCTGCAGTTCTCAATTCCAGTCATGGAAAACCGCAATGGCGTGCGTATGGATTGCGCTCCAGGTAGTGGACATATCGTTCGCATCCCCCGCCCAACCGGCACTCCGGAAGCTTTGGAATACAGCTACCTCACCCGTATCTTGCCGCCAGAAAGCTAACGCCACCCAGCGTTTCCAGCTCCGTATATACGCTTATCAAACCCGTGCTACACCCGCCAGACTTAGCGTCTGGCGGGTGTATTACGATATACTTGATCATCCTTACATTTAATACCTGACTAATTTAGTCTGGTATTGTACAATTACGATCCACAAGCAACAGATCAGGCCCCGCAACCCAGTCTTGGTTGCCGGCAAATCAAAGGGCCTCAGAGCCCGCGAGAGAGAATACGGAGCGACGATCATGACGACCGCCAACAAAGAGGTGAACGAACTGATCAAACGGGAATACGAACACGGTTTCGTAACAGACATCGAAGTAGATACCTTCGAGCCCGGTTTGAATGAAGACGTGATCACCCGCCTTTCTGAAATCAAGAAAGAGCCTCAGTTCATGCTGGAATGGCGCCTCAAGGCCTATCGTCGCTGGCTTGAGATGGAAGAACCCGATTGGGCTCACCTGGGCTATGAAAGAATCGATTACAACGATATTTCCTACTACTCAGCCCCGAAGCGCAAAGAAGACATGCCTCAGAGTCTTGATGAGGTAGATCCCGAACTGCTGAGAACCTATGAGCGGCTTGGCATCCCACTGCACGAGCACGCAAAGCTCGCCGGCGTAGCCGTTGATGCAGTATTTGATTCTGTTTCGGTAGCCACCACGTTCAAAGAGCCACTGGCAAAAGCAGGCGTTATCTTCTGCTCTATTTCAGAAGCCGTGCGCGATTACCCCGAACTGGTGCAAAAATACCTCGGCACTGTTGTTCCCCATACTGACAACTTCTTTGCCGGCCTTAACGCCGCAGTCTTCTCAGACGGAACCTTTGTATATGTGCCCAAGGGTGTTCGCTGCCCCATGGAACTGTCCACATATTTCCGCATCAACGCGGCAAACACCGGCCAGTTCGAGCGCACACTGATTATTGCCGACGAAGGCAGTTACGTGAGCTATCTGGAAGGCTGTACCGCCCCGATGCGCGACGAGAACCAACTTCACGCAGCGGTGGTTGAACTGATCGCTCTGGACGATGCCGAAATCAAGTACTCCACCGTACAAAACTGGTACCCGGGCGATGAGAACGGCAAAGGCGGCATCTACAACTTTGTGACCAAGCGCGCGGCTTGTATCGGCAAGAACTCCAAAGTTTCCTGGACCCAGGTAGAAACCGGCTCGGCCATTACCTGGAAGTACCCCAGCTGTATCCTGCGCGGTGAAGGCAGCGTTGGTGAATTCTATTCTGTAGCGCTTACCCACAACTACCAGCAGGCCGACACTGGCACCAAGATGATTCACCTGGGCAAAAACACCACCAGCACCATCATCTCCAAGGGTATTTCGGCCGGTAAAAGCTCCAACGTTTATCGCGGCCTGGTCAAATTTGGTCCCCGTGCAGAAGGCGCTCGTAACTTTACCGAGTGCGATTCGCTGTTAATCGGAGACCAGTGCGGTGCACACACCTTCCCTTACATTGAGAGCCTGAACAAGTCCGCCATCGTTGAGCACGAGGCCACCACCTCGAAAGTGAGCGACGAGCAGATGTTCCTTTGCCGCCAGCGCGGAATTGATATGGAGCGGGCCGTTTCCATGATCGTTAACGGTTTCTGTAAGGACGTGTTCAAGGAACTTCCTATGGAGTTTGCGGTTGAAGCCGGCAAGCTTCTTGAAGTTAGCCTTGAAGGTTCTGTTGGTTAAATTACACACACAGATTTTCAGATTAAAGAGAGAAGCCACAAATGCTGAGCATCAAAAACCTGCACGCCTCCGTTGAGGGCAAAGAAATCCTCAAGGGCATCAACCTGGAGATCAAAGCCGGGGAAGTACATGCCATCATGGGCCCGAACGGTTCGGGCAAAAGCACGCTGGCCCAGGTGCTTGCAGGCAACGACGCATTTGAAGTCACGTCTGGCAGCGTCACCATGCATGGTGAGGACCTGCTTGAGAAAGCGACTGAAGAGCGGGCGCGGGATGGTGTGTTCCTGGCGTTTCAGTACCCGGTAGAGATTCCGGGCGTCAGTAACCTGCAATTCATGCGTACATCGGTGAATGCCATGCGTCACCACAGGGGCGAGTCAGAAATGAACGCCGCTGAGTTTATGAAGATGGCTCGGGAAATTTCAAAGCAGGTAGATCTTGACCCTGCATTTCTCAAGCGCGGCGTGAACGAAGGCTTCTCCGGTGGCGAGAAGAAGCGTAACGAAATCATGCAGGCTCTGATGCTGCAGCCAAAGCTGGCCATTCTGGACGAAACTGACTCTGGCCTCGACATCGACGCACTCAAGGTTGTTTCTGACGGTGTTAATGCTCTACGTGCCGAAGACCGTGCCATTTTGATGGTAACTCACTATCAGCGCCTGCTTGACCATATTGTTCCTGATTTTGTTCACGTTCTGGCCGAAGGCAAGATTGTGAAGTCTGGTGGCCGTGAATTGGCTCTGGAACTGGAAGAGCGCGGTTACGCATGGCTTGGCATCAAGGATGACGAAACTGCAGCCAGTTCAGCCAACTAAGGAGATCGCGGAATGAAACCAGCACCAAGTCTTCTTTCCAGCGCGTTCCTGCAGCCGGCTGGCCAAGCGTTACCAGCCCCCCTGCTTGCCCTGCGCAAACAGCGTGGTGCCGCCTTGGTAGATATGCCCATGCCAACGCGGAAAACCGAGAACTGGAAATACTCCAGCAAGTACCTGAAGCTGACCGACGAGATGGCCGCTTCTTTGCCAACTACTGGTAAAACAGGCAGCGCCCTTGCTGTGCCCGGCTACAAAGTCGTCTTTATTAATGGCGTTGTGATTCCGGAAGCCAGTGAGTATCCGGATCTGGATAACATCCTTATCCAGCGTTTTGGTGATCTTTCTGAGGCCGAAGCCAATGAGCTGGCTGAACGCCTGGACAGCACTCTCGACGCCAAGGCCGTGCAATTTGCAGGGCTGAACACTGCCCGTTTTGAAGATGGTCTCCTCATACGCCTGAAGCCAGACGCGGTTCTTGACCAGCCACTGTTCATCATCCATGAAGTGACAGCAGACGCCAGCGGATCCGCATTTCCACGCATCTTTGTAGAAGCTGGCCGTAACAGCCAGATCACTCTGGTTGAAGAGTTTATTTCCAGTGGACAGGAAGCGGTGTTCGTGAGCTCCGTTACCGAGTTCACTCTTGCAGAGGGCGCAAATGTTACCAACATCCGCCTGAGCATGGACGGCGAGAAGGTACAGCACATCGGCGCCACTGGCGTAACCCAGCAGCGTAGCTCCCGCTTCGAGAGCCACTGCGTAGGCTTCGGCGGCCCCCTGCGGCGCCACGACCTGAGGGTACGACTGGAAGGCAAAGGCGCAGAGTGCAAGCTCAACGGCGTTGTTGTAACCCAGGGCACACAGCATTACGACAACCACACCACCATTGAGCACGTAGCGCCTAATTGCGACAGTGAAGAAACCTATCGCAACATCGCAGCGGATAAATCTCACGCGGTGTTCAACGGCAGAATTCATATTCACCCGGATGCCCAAAAGTCCAATGCGAATATGAGCAACAAGAACCTGCTGCTTTCTACCGGTGCAGAGATCGATACCAAGCCCGAGCTGGAAATCTACGCTGATGACGTAAAATGCGCCCACGGGGCGACAATCGGCCAACTGGACAAGGAATCGTTGTTTTATCTGGTATCGCGTGGCATCGGCCTCCGTGAAGCCAATGTTCTGCTGACCATGGCGTTCATCAACGAATTGGTTGCCCAGATTCCAGTGGATGCCGTGAAAGATACGGTACAAATCCGCCTGAACCAGTTTTTTGATCAAACCTTCCAGGAGGTCTGACCGGTATGAATGACCTGTCCATGGCAAGCACAGCAACCCAAAAGGCGTTTGATGTACAAGCCATACGCCGGGACTTTCCCATCCTGTCCCAACAGGTAAATGGAAAACCGCTGGTATACCTGGATAACGGCGCGTCGGCACAAAAGCCGCGCTCCGTTCTGGATGCCATGGACCGTTATTACCGGGAAATGCACTCCAACGTACACCGGGGTGCCCACACCCTTGGCGACCGCGCCACTGCCGCATTTGAAGGTGCCCGGGAAACCGTTCGCAGCTTTTTGAATGCTGGCAGTACCCGGGAAATCATCTGGACAAAAGGCACAACAGAAGCCATCAATCTGGTAGCGAATGGCCTGGCCCCCAAACTCAAAGCCGGCGACGAAATTCTGGTGAGCCACATGGAGCACCACGCCAACATTGTGCCCTGGCAGATGATTGCCGAGCGCACTGGCGCAAAAGTGGTGCCGATTCAGGTTACGCCTGCGGGCGAACTGGATCTTGAATCCTTTGATCGTTTGCTGAGCGACCGCACCCGCGTACTGGCCATCACCCACGTTTCCAACGTTCTGGGCACAATCAATCCGGTAAACGAATTGGTGGGCAAGGCGAAGGCGCGCGGTGTGATCACCCTGCTAGATGGCGCCCAGGCTGTCCCCCACTTCCAGCCGGATGTGCAGGCGCTGGACTGTGATTTTTACGTTTTTTCATCTCACAAGCTGTTTGGCCCGACAGGTATTGGCGTGCTTTATGGCAAAGCCGCACTACTGGAAGACATGCCTCCCTACCAGGGCGGCGGCGAGATGATTGAGCGGGTATCGTTTGAACGCACCACATGGAACGTTCTGCCTTACAAATTTGAGGCAGGTACGCCGGCAATCGCCGAGGCGGTGGGTCTGGGCGCGGCAGTAGACTACCTTAGCGGGCTGGACCGGCCGGCAATGGAAGCGGCGGAGAATGCCTTGATGGTACGTGCCAACCAATTGGTTGAGACCGTTCCCGGCATGAGCATTATCGGCACGGCAAAGCAGAAAGTTCCCGTGATGTCCTTTAAAATCGAAGGCTTGCACCCCAGTGATGTAGGTACCTTACTGGATCAGCAAGGCATCGCCATTCGTACTGGCCACCACTGTGCCATGCCACTGATGGATTTCTACGGAGTTCCCGGTACAGCCCGGGCTTCCTTTGCGTTCTACAATACACTGGACGAGGTGGAACAACTGTTTACCGCCTTACAAAAAATCCAGCGCCTGTTTGCCTGATGGAGGAGACACCATGACAGCTGAAGTCTTCACGCCGACCGTAGGCGTCACCATGACGCCAAGTGCCGTCAAGCACGTGCGCAAGCAACTCGACAAAGCGTCGAGCGCCAAAGGTATCCGATTGGCGATCAGAAAAAGCGGATGCTCAGGCTTCAAGTACGAAACCCAGTGGGTGGACGAAGCTTCATCCGACGACAGAATATTCCACATTGACGGGGTTGATGTGTTTGTGAAAGAGGAACACCTTGCCATGGTGAATGGCATCGAGATCGACTTTGTGACCGAAGGCGTCAACTCCATGTTCCAGTTCCGCAATCCAAATGCCACCGCCGAATGCGGGTGTGGCGAGAGCTTTACCATAAGCTGATTCGTCCACTCTCCGCGCCAAACGAGGTATAACCAGGAATGCAAGAAAGAGAAGTTGTCCTGACCAAGCGCGAGGTGGAAGCCCGCCTTGTTCCTGTTGGCACCCAAATCATGATTCCGGCAGATAGTTTTGTAACCATCACGCAGTCTCTGGGCGGCACCTTCACGGTTGCAGTTAATGGCAACCTTGCCCGCATCGAAGGTCACAACGCAGATGCCTTGGGCAAAAAGCCACTGGAAAGCAGCTTTGATACTCCGGAAGACGGAACTATCAACGAAAACCAGGTGTGGGAAGCCATGCGCAACTGCTACGACCCGGAAATTCCGGTAAACGTAGTGGACCTGGGCCTGATTTACGAGTGCCGCATTGAAAACGGTACGCCAGAGGGCAATCACGTCTTCATCCTGATGACCCTCACAGCCGCTGGTTGTGGCATGGGGCCGGTTATTACTGAAGATGTGAAGACCAAGGTGGAGCACGTGCCCAACGTGGACAAGGTAACCGTAGAGCTTACCTTTGATCCCCCCTGGAACAACGATATGCTTACTGACGAAGCCAAACTCGAACTGGGAATGTTGTAAATGCCTGCGACAGAACAGGATTTTCTGGACAATCCGCTCGGAAAAAACCCGACTCTGGAAGACGTACTCGACGGCTTTGAGTTTCTGGACGACTGGGAAGAGCGCTACGCGTTTATTATTGATCTGGGCAAGCAGCTACCGGCTTTTCCGGACGATGCCCGGATTGAAGAGAACTACGTCCACGGCTGTCAGAGCCAGGTATGGGTGATTTCCCACTTCCACGAAGCCAGCGGCAAACTTTATTTGCTGATCGATTCTGACGCAATGATCGTCCGCGGCCTTGCCGCCATGATTCTGATTGCGCTGAACGGGAAAACCCCAAGAGACCTGTTGGCTACCGATATCGACGAGCTGTTTGAACAACTCGACCTGTTCCGCCATATCTCTCCGACCCGCGGCAACGGCCTGCGCTCCATGATCGGAAAGATTCGCGACATAGCGGCAGCCCACGCGGCTGAGTGACCCGCTCACCGGTTTAGCGTGGGCTACCAGATTATGGCAATGTCGTCTCGCTGAATGTTTACCTGCCCACCCAGGCTGGGCATATTGCCATTGCTGAAGTCCGGATGAACATTATTCAGGGTGACTGTCACCTGGCTGTCGCTCAATTCAGGCGTCCCTCCCAGGGAATCAAAATACCGGGCACTGCGATACAAATGCAGCTCATCACCCGGCCTCAGGCCAGCGGTTGCACCTGAAGCCAGTGTTACCTGCTGACCATCTACCCGGGTAATGCGGGCCATAAACGGCTGGCATGCCAATGCTTCGGTGACTGCCTGAGTCATGTCACCCAGAACACCAGCAACCGCCTTTCCATATTGGGTTTTTCGAAATCCTTCTGAGCCAAACCCTGTAGAACTGCCCACGCTCCCATTCCAGTCCGCGGCCGTCTCAAAACGTTGCTGATAGACTGGCGAACCGCTAAAGCCATCGAGAACCACCAGATCCACTGCAAACCGCCGGCGCTTATCGACGGCACCAATACCTCTTTGCATCTTGTCCAGAACCGATGTGCCCCACGCCGTAGGGTCTGCAACGCCAAGATCCCGGATAACGCCCGTGACAACAAACTGAGCACCCATTTCACGGGCTACCTGAATCACATTGGTTAGGCGGTTACTACCCTGCTGCAACGTTGGCGCGTTCAACAGATCGGGGAACAGACGGGAGGTAGAGGCGGAAAGCACCTGCAAATTTCCAGCTTCCCGCAAACCTTGCTGCAACAACTGCGGCAGAACTTCACCAGCATCATCAATGCGCCCCACACGGGCCTGCTCAGGGTATAGAAGCGGAAACCCGGTTACTGCCACCCGCTTCCTCAAACGCCCGGAGTCTCCGCCGTCACAACTGGCATCACCGGCAGAAATATCCCCCCGTACGGTCACACGCATAAGATTGCCAATGCGGTGCTCATCAATCACTTTAACATTCCGCGCCCTCGCACTGGAGGCCAGGCGCATTCTGGATTCGGTAAGAACACCGTTTTCCATGGTATCCCTGGTACTGACTTGCGCTTCATACTGAAGAGCAAGATCACGCATGGCGGCATTACGGGCTTCAGCGCGAGCTGTCGCGAGATCCTCATTATGGATACTGGCATGGCCCACACCTTCCAGAACAACCGCCTGAGCGCTGGCAATAAGCATCAGCGGCATCAACGCACACCAAAACGCCAAGCGAAAAAACTGCTTCATAAACCCGCGCATCTTTTCATTCCCGCATTTCCAAATGTGCCACGCTTCCAAGTCCTCTACACCAGTATCCCTATAATCAAACCCCGATGGCGACATTAGTCGAGATAGTACAGGGAATCCACGTTCTTGCTCTGAACATCACCAACACTGTCGTTGTATCTGGGCATAGGTATCGGACACAAATCCTGCACCTGATCGGCATCTACTTTCGACACGCAAGCCCGGAAACGTGGTTCCAGCTTCAGCTCCATTACCGTTTCGACAACGCCGTCGCTATGTTCGTTAACAGCAACCATTTTTGCGCCACGAATGTAGCTATCCACGTATGTTCGAAAACTATCATTTCGTAGAACAAAGTCGTTTACTGTAGAGCTGCCATAGACGACCGTGCCATACACTCGCTCAGCGAGGTTCCTGTAGGCATCCATCTGGGAGGCCCGGCGCGCCATCAAACGCTTACGCGTGTTGAGGCGATCTTTACTGGCGTCTTCATAAGTTCCAAAACCGCTTACGCGCACGGTTATAGGCTCCAGCCTGGGTTCGCTTTGTGCTTTACTCTTCTCACTATCCCGGTGCCCACCAACAGGCGCACAGGCCGCCAGTATGAAAGCCAAAAAAGGAACTGTTATCCAGCGAATGGCCATTATCTTGTCTCCAGAATTCGTTTCAGCTAACCATTACCGGAAACCATGAAAAAATCGCGCCAGCTTTTCTAACACACTGATTGAATGGATTTTATTGAACAAAGCTACAATACAGCCCGCTAAACCGGCAAATAACTGCCTCCGCTTACATATCAAAAACAAACCGTTACCGGTTATGCCGTGTTCCCGTACGCATATTGATCTAACCTTTCAGTACTCTCATTGTTCATAGAAACACACTTATCTCCAAGGTACCGAAATGCATCAATATCGCCTGTCCAGATTGTTCATTGCCGTGGGACTGTCCCTTGCAACTTCCTCAGCGCTCGCCAGTCCGCAGTCGTTTATGTCTTCACGCTCCTTTGCAATGGGTGGCACCGGGGTGGCTATTGCGCATCCGGCTTCCGCCACGTCTGCAAACCCCGCAATGATGGCTGCAGACCAGCACGACTGGGCAGATGATTTCGGCCTCACGCTGCCGTCTGTCAACGTGCGGGTTGCGGATGAAGAAGAAACCATTGATCAGATTGATGATATCCAGGACTCAATTGACGGGCTTGAGAGCGCCATCAGCTTTAACAATTCAACCGAAACTAAAAAGCAGGCGGGGCAGTTGCGTGAACAACTTGCCGGATTTGATAGAGACACCGTCCGAGGCAACCTCGGCCTTGGCTTTGCTGTTGCCGTTCCCGGAAAGACAATTTCCATGGGTGTGTTCACCAACGGCAATCTGACTGCAACAGCCAGGGGAGAGTACGACGAAAGTGACGACGCAATACTGGCAGACATAGAAGACGGCACGGTAACCTCTCTCCCTGGTGGCACTCTGACGTTAAATTCCCGCGGTAAGGTCCTTGCTTCAGCGGTGATAGAGGCAGGCATAAGCTTTGCTCACGCGTTGGAGCTGAGTAATGGTGAATCTCTCCAGCTGGGTTTTTCCCCAAAATACGTAAAGCTACAAACGTTTCAATACACGGAAACCGTTTCCGGTTTTGATGACAACGATTTCGACAGTGATGAGTCCCAAACTGAAAAGAGCGGCTTTAACCTCGATATAGGTGCTGCTTATGCGTTCGGAGATGAAAAGCAGTGGAACGCAGGAATCCTGGTAAAAAACCTGATTCCCATGAAGCTCGACTCCGCTGCAAGCCGGGCGGATCTTGGAGAGGAAGTACGCACTCTGAAACTCAACCCCATGGCAACCGTCGGCATCGCTCATAAGAGCGACTATCACGTTGTGACTGCAGAGGTGGATCTCACCAAAAAAGAAGCCTTTGGCTTTGAAGATGACACCCAGTGGCTCGCCTTGGGTGCAGAGTTCGACGCGTTCCGTTACGCACAGCTTCGCGCGGGTGTTCGTTACAACCTTGCAAGCAACAATGACAACGACGGCATTGCCGAGGAAACCCAGTTCACAGCTGGCCTGGGAGTCAATCTGTTAGGCGTTCGCTTTGATCTTGGCGCCCTGTTTAGCGATGCGGATATCGGCGCATCTCTGGAGCTTGGCACAGCATTCTGATTATTGTTCGAGCACTTCTTTCGGTGTCAGGCGAACCCACCAGACTATACAGGTTTGCCTGACACGCCCGGGAAACGGATAATTCCCGGATACTTCTCGGAAAGGAACCGAACCCTCCATGCAAACCTATCTGGTTGGCGGCGCTGTTCGCGACGAACTACTGGGCCTGAAAGTTAAAGATCGGGACTGGGTGGTTGTTGGTGCAACCCCGGAACAAATGCTCGCCCGTGGATTTACCCAGGTAGGATCAGACTTCCCTGTATTCCTGCACCCCAAAACACATGAGGAATATGCCCTCGCTCGCACCGAGCGCAAACAGGGCCACGGTTATCACGGCTTCTCGGTTTACAGTGCTCCTGATGTCACGCTGGAAGAAGATCTGTTACGCAGGGACCTCACCATCAACGCCATGGCGCGCTCCGAACAGGGCGAGCTGAGCGACCCCTTTGATGGGCGCAAAGACCTTGAAGCACGAGAGTTGCGACATGTTTCAATGGCGTTCAAAGAAGACCCCCTGAGAATTTTGCGCACTGCACGGTTTGCTGCGCGCTTTCAACCCCTTGGTTTTCGTGTTTGCGCAGAAACCATGGAACTCATGCGCTCTATGGTTGCCGAGGGCGAGGTGGAACATCTGGTGCCTGAGCGAGTGTGGCAGGAGATTCAGCGAGCCCTGCATGAAAATAATCCGGCTACGTTCTTTCAGGTGTTGAGAGACTGCGGCGCGCTAGCCGTGTTGATTCCGGAACTTTCCCCTGAGGCGCACTTCAGCGCAGCCATTGCTGCCCTGCAACGGGTTCACGCCAGCAATGGCTCAACAGCAGAGCGATTTGCTTCACTGTTATGCGCACTTGACGAGCCTGCGGGCACAGCAAGAGCCAAAGCGTTGAAAGCACCCAACGATTGCCAACAACTGGCCCGCCTGACTATGATTTTCACGCCCGCCATACAGCAGCTCGACCCGCTGCAGCCAGATGCAGGCGTTTTGCTGAAGCTGCTGGAAAAGGCCGACTTGTGGCGACGACCAGAGCGGTTCGCGCAACTCCTAAATGTACTTGCATGCACTCTTGAACCCGCAAATCGGGCAAAACTTGAAGCACTCCAAAATGCGGCAAAAGTTGCGTCAACCGTTGACCCTAAAATACTGATGGAACAAGGCTTCCTGGGCAAAGAACTGGGCGATGCAATCCGTACCGAGCGTCTTGCGCGTATTAACCAGGCACTAAGCAGCTTACTATCCTGAGGAACCACCATGCCTGAACATGCGCCTGTCGCCCTGATTACCGGTTCTGCCCATCGCCTTGGAGCCCGCACTGCGCAAATACTCCAGGAGCGGGGCTGGAACATCGCTATCCATTATCGTAACCGCGAAGATCAGGCTCACAGTCTTGCTGAATCAATGAACCAGCAGCGGCCAAACTCTGCCGTCGCACTGCAGGCAGACTTGAGTAACATCACCGACATCAGGCGCTTGGGCACCGAAGCAGCAGCTCAGTGGGGACGTCTGGATGCACTGGTTAACAACGCATCCGTGTTTTATCCAAACCCAACGCCTGAGGCCACGGAAGACGACTGGGACAGCATTATGCACACTAACCTGAAGGCGCCATTTTTTCTGCTGCAGGCGTGTCTTCCGGCTTTGCGGGCAAGCTCAGGCAGTGTCGTAAATCTCATTGATATCTATAGTGAAAAGCCGCTGGCAGACCACCCACTCTATTGCGCCAGCAAAGCAGGACTCGCGGCACTCACCCGGTCCTGGGCCAAAGACCTGGCTCCAGAGGTACGGGTAAATGGTGTATCTCCCGGGGCTATCCTCTGGCCAGAGGGCGACGCAGCGGTTGATGCAGGCTACCAAAGTATAATACTGGCCAAAACGCCCCTTAATCGCACCGGCACTCCGGATGATATAGCCCGCACCATCGTGTTTCTGCTGGCCGAAGCGCCATTTATTACCGGGCAAATCATTTCAGTCGATGGTGGCAGAAGCCTCAACATGTAGGCCGAGGGTTGGGCCTACGCTTTTGCCCGCTCGTCCTTTCCGGCTACAATGCGGCCAACTTTTAAAACGGAGAACTCTCATGCGTGATGTCGTCATCGTTGCCGCTCGGCGTACAGCTATTGGAGCATTTGGCGGAGGCCTTTCCAGCCTTCGTGCGGATCAGCTCGGCGCCGCTGTTATTAAAGCACTGCTGGAAGAAACCGGTGTTGCCGGCAACCAGATCGATGAAGTTGTTCTGGGCCAGGTTCTGACCGCAGGTTCTGGCCAGAACCCGGCACGCCAGTCGGCGATCAATGCCGGCCTTCCCAATTCTGTCCCGGCCATAACCATCAACAAAGTATGCGGCTCTGGCCTCAAAGCTGTTCACATGGCGGTTCAGGCGATTCGCTGTGGCGATGCCGAGATAGTGATTGCCGGCGGACAAGAAAACATGAGCCAGGCACCCCACGTTCTGCCCAACAGCCGCAATGGCCAGCGCATGGGCAACTGGACCATGACCGATACCATGGTTACCGATGGTCTTTGGGACGCCTTTAACGACTACCACATGGGCATCACTGCTGAAAATATTGTTGAGAAGTACAACATCAGCCGCGAAGAGCAGGACGAGTTCGCAGCAGCCTCCCAACAAAAGGCAGTTGCAGCCAGAGAAGCCGGTCGCTTTGATGGTGAAATCGTGCCGGTATCCATTCCTCAGCGGAAAGGCGATCCAATCGTTATCAGCAAGGACGAAGGCCCCCGCGATGGCGTAACCGGCGAAGGCTTGGGCAAACTGCGCCCGGCGTTCAAAAAGGACGGCACGGTGACCGCAGGTAATGCATCATCCCTGAATGATGGCGCAGCAGCGGTCATGGTGTGCAGTGCTGAAAAAGCAAAAGAGCTGGGCCTGACCCCGCTGGCAACCATCAAAGCCCACGCCAATGCCGGCGTTGACCCGACCATCATGGGAACCGGCCCAATCCCCGCCAGCCAGCGCTGCCTGAAACTGGCCGGCTGGAGCGTTGATGATCTGGATCTGGTTGAAGCCAACGAAGCCTTTGCTGCCCAGGCTATCTCTGTAAACCGGGAAATGGGTTGGGATACCAGCAAAGTAAACGTCAACGGCGGCGCTATTGCTCTGGGCCACCCTATTGGCGCTTCGGGCTGCCGCATACTGGTTTCACTTTTGCACGAAATGGTACGCCGTGATGCGCACAAAGGTCTGGCGACTCTGTGCATCGGTGGCGGCATGGGCGTTGCCCTTGCAGTCGAGCGCTAAAGCCGAATGCTGAATGTGGTGCTGTACGAGCCGGAGATTCCACCTAATACGGGCAATATCATCCGGCTCTGCGCCAATACCGGCTGTAACCTGCATCTGATTGAGCCTCTGGGATTCACACTGGAGGACAAGCAGATGCGGCGTGCCGGGCTCGACTACAGCGAATATGCCACGGTAAAAGTGCACAAAAACTATCAGGCGTTCCTCGACAGTGAGGAGCCTCGGCGCCTGTTTGGCCTCACCACAAAAGGCCACCGTTACTACCACCAGGTGGCCTATCAGGAAGGCGACTACCTGATGTTCGGCCCGGAAACCCGTGGCCTTCCAGAAGATGTACGCGAAGGATTATCTGCAGAGCATTGCCTGAAGGTACCTATGTGCCCGAATAGCCGAAGCCTCAACCTTTCCAACACCGCCGCTTTAGTGGTTTACGAAGCCTGGAGGCAACTGGGCTTTGAGGGCTCACCAGGCAGCACCTCATAAACAAAAAACCCGGCAGTTGCCGGGTTTTTTTGCAGTCAGGGTAGAGCAACACTCTTAGTGAGTTTTCTGCTCGGCACCGGCTTCACCGGCTGCCTCTTCCTGCTTGCGCTGCAATGCCTGAGCGTAGATAGCATCGAAGTTAACAGGCGCCAGCATCAATGCCGGGAAGCTACCCTTGTTAACAACACCATCAATTGCTTCACGGGCATAGGGGAACAAAATAGTGGGGCAATAGGCACCCAGCATCTGGCCAAGCTGCGGCCCGTCAATACCTGAAACAAGGAAAACACCCGCCTGCTGAATCTCGACAATGTAAGCAACCTTGTCGTCAATTTTCGCCGTAACGGTCAGCGACAAAACCACTTCATACTGGTTATCACTTACTTTTGTGTGAGCGGTGTTCAGATCCAGATTTACATGGGGCTTCCACTGCTCCTGAAATACCACCGGTGAATTCGGGGACTCAAAAGACAGATCCTTCACGTAGATACGCTGAAGAGCAAACTGAGCTTGGTTCTGGTTTTCGTTGCCTGCGGCGGCTTGCGGATTCTCAGCCATGTTAAGTCCTTTTGCTTTAGTAGGGAGTCGTAGAGAGGGCTCGGGGCCCGTTGTTATGGTTACATCTGCCGTGACAGTCTACTGTCTGGCGTCGATCAGTTATGTGAAACAGTGCGGCAGATCGGCGCGCAGATCAAGTTATGTCGCAGTTTCTACTTTTTTACCAGCGGCAAGTTACTGGCCTTCCAGTCGCTAACCCCGCCGTTGAGTCGCACCACATTGGTGAAACCCTCTGCGTTCAGCTGTTTGACGGCCATGGCGGAATGCTGCCCCATTTTGTCCGCCACAATAATCTGTTTGCTCTTGTGTTTGTTCAGCTCGGCAGCCCGACTTTTGAGACTGCTCAACGGAATATTGACTGAGCCGGTAATGCGGCCCTCGCCAAACTCTTTGCGGTCACGGATATCAACCACTATGGCTTCGTCCCGGTTGATCAGGCTAACAGCGCCTTGAGCAGAAATCTTGGCTCCACCCCGCCGGGACTCCAGCACCAGAATAGCAACAAGAAAAGCCACAAAAAGTGAAGCGAGAACGTAGTGGTTAACGACAAATTCAAACAACCGATCCATGAGGTTACCCTGAAAATAAGTTTGGGCGGATTATACACAGCCTGCTCGCCGGACAGAAGGTGACCATACAGGTGACGACTGTGGCCTCAAAGTGTAAAAATGGATAAGCTTCACGCCTACTTCTGTAAATTTACTGCAACTCTACCTCCGGACTGAATGATGACAGCATTGCGCAAGCCGACAGCACTGATAATTCTCGACGGCTGGGGCCATCGTAAACCCGCCGAAGATAACGCCATCAGCAACGCCAATACACCTTTCTGGGACAAGCTTTGGGCTTCCAGACCCAAAACGCTCATCAACACCTCCGGTATGTTTGTAGGTTTGCCCCAGGGCCAGATGGGCAATTCCGAAGTCGGGCACATGAACCTTGGCGCGGGCCGCGTGGTTTACCAGAGCCTGACGCGCATCGACAAGGATATAGAGGAAGGAACCTTTAACGAAAACAAGGTTCTTTGCGCAGCAATCGACAAAGCCATAAGCAATGGCGGCGCTGTTCACCTCATGGGCCTGCTTTCTCCCGGCGGCGTTCACTGCCATGAAGACCACGTGCTTGCAGCCGCTGAGCTTGCAGCTGCCAGGGGCGCTAAAGAAGTCTACATTCACGCATTTCTCGATGGCCGCGACATGCCACCTCGCAGCGCTCGCCCCTCCCTTGAAAAGGCGGCTGCAAAGCTGAAAAGTCTGGGCGTAGGCCGTGTAGCCTCAATTGTCGGCCGCTATTTCGCTATGGACCGGGACAACCGCTGGGACAGGGTGGAAGCAGCCTACAACCTGATGACGTTAGGTGAGTCAGAATTCATGGCCGCCGATCCTGTTTCAGGCCTGGAGCAAGCATACGAGCGTGGTGAAAACGACGAATTTGTTAAACCAACCCTCATACAAAGCGCCGGCGAGCTTGCGGCCACAATCAATGATGGCGACGCCGTCCTGTTTATGAACTTCCGGGCTGACCGAGCCCGGGAAATGACCCGCACGTTTGTAGATGAGGGTTTTGACGGGTTTGAACGCAAGAAACACCCGAATCTCGCAGACTTTGTAATGCTCACCGAGTACGCGGCAGATATCAAAACCTCCTGCGCCTACCCGCCAGAACAGCTGATCAACGGTTTGGGTGAATACCTGGCAGGGCTAGGCAAAACCCAGCTCCGCATTTCCGAAACCGAGAAATACGCCCACGTCACCTTCTTCTTTAACGGCGGGCAGGAAACGCCTTTTGCCGGCGAAGACAGAATTCTGGTGCCCTCCCCTAAAGTGGCAACCTACGATCTGCAGCCTGAGATGAGCGCTCCGGAAGTTACCGACAAGCTGGTAGAGGCCATCAAAAGCGGAAAGTATGACCTGGTGGTATGCAACTACGCCAACGGCGACATGGTGGGCCATACGGGCAAGCTGGATGCAGCCATCAAAGCAGTAGAATGCCTCGACCAGTGCGTACAGCGCGTAGTTGAAGCACTGGATGAAGTCGGTGGCCAGGCACTGATAACAGCTGACCACGGTAACTGTGAACAGATGACAGACCCCGACTCTGGTCAGGTGCACACAGCACACACCATCGGGCCAGTTCCCCTGGTCTACACAGGTAGCCGCGAAGTAAGCCTGAGTGATGACGGCAGCCTGAGCGATGTAGCTCCCACCCTGCTCGCATTGATGGGCCTGGAACTACCGAAGGAAATGACCGGGCATAGCCTGGTTAAAGTCGGTTGATCCGGAAACAGGCCACAGCATTGCGACTGACTGCAGTACTGACGCTGACTCTCGCACTGTTATTGGGTGCAGCACCGTTAGCGTTTGCTAAAGAGGTAACGCCAGCCCAGATCGAAGCCCTCAAGAAACGTATTGAGGGTATCGACAAATGGCTGGCCAATGCCGAAAAGGACCGCTCCTCTCTTGAACGACAGCTGGCTGAAGCTGAACGCACCATCAGCCGGTTGACTCACGAGCGCAGATCCCTGCGAGAACAGGTAAAGGTACAGCAGCAGAAACTGACCACACTGCAAAGTGAAGAGCGGGAGCTGGCGCGCACCCTGGAGAGCCAGAGGGAAAGCCTGAAAAAACAGATACGCACCGCCTGGATGGAAGGCGATGCACCCGTTGTAAAAGTGCTGCTCAACGAAATCAATCCGGACAACATTGCCCGGACCATGACCTATTACGAATATCTCAGTCGCGACACAGTACGGCGATTGGAAATTTTCCATAAGAACCTCGAAGAACTCAAGGTCACACAAGCGGCCGTGCAAAGCACCCGGGCCGAACTCGCGAACGCTGAAGAGGGCGTAATAAAACGCCAGCAGGCGTTAAAAGCGTCCCGCCTGGAACGCGAAAAAACCCTCGCAGCGCTTAACCAGGATATCCGCAGTCACCGTAGCGAAAAAGACGAACTGGAATCCGATCGAAAGCGATTGGAGAAGCTGCTTTCCGAGGTTCAGCAAGCCATCGCCAGCATCCCGTCGCCCAATGAATCCAAGCCCTTCCCGTCGCTGCGCAACAAGCTTCCATGGCCTGCACAAGGCAAGGTAGTCAGTCGTTTTGGAGAAAAATACGCAGATGGCAAACTGCGCAGGAACGGGCTGATCATTCAGACCGGGGAAGAAGCCGAGATCAAAGCCATTCATTATGGCCGGGTTGTTTTTGCCAACTGGCTCCGGGGCTTTGGCCTGATAACAATTATTGATCATGGCGATGGCTACATGACACTCTATGGCCACAGCAGCAGCCTGTTCACCAGCCCGGGGGACTGGGTTGTAGCAGGGGAAGCCATCGCACAAGCAGGCCGTACCGGTGGAACAGACGCGCCAGCACTCTATTTTGAAGTTCGCCATAACGGCAAACCTGATAACCCGGGCCGCTGGCTGACCAACTGAACAGCCGGGCCGGGGCTGACAAATGAGCCCGCTGCCGCCATACTGTCGGGATTATAGAAGGTTCAGTCCAACTACCGGAATAACCACGGGATATGTGAATGAAACGGGTCCGAAGTACACTCCAAGCATCACCTTTGCGCTCAGCCATCCTTGCCGTCTGTTTCATCTCATTCCCCGGTTTGGCTTTCGCCCAGGATAACCCGGGAGACGACACCCAGGTACTGGAAGGCATTCAGGAAGGTGAACGCATTGAAATCACCCTGCCTGACCCGGAAAAACAACTTCCCCTGGACGATCTGCGCAAATTCACCGAGGTTTTCAGCCGCATCAAGGCAGCCTACGTTGAAGAAGTAGAGGACCGCCAACTGCTGGAAAGCGCAATTAAGGGCATGCTCTCCGACCTCGACCCGCACTCCACCTACCTGGCCCCAAAAGACTACGAAGAGCTTGAAGAAAGCACTTCCGGCGAGTTTGGCGGCCTGGGCATTGAAGTGGGCATGGAAAATGGCTTTATAAAGGTTATTGCCCCCATTGATGACACACCCGCTCAGCAAGCTGGTGTTCGGGCCGGCGACCTGATTATCAAGCTTGGCGAAAAGCCCGTAAAAGGCATGAGCCTGGAAGAATCCGTTCAACTTATGCGGGGCAAGCCTGGCACCGTCCTCACGCTGACCATTATGCGAGAGGGGCAAACCGGCCCCATAGAGATCGATGTTGAGCGCGCGGTTATCAAGGTAACCAGTGTAAAGAGCCGCATGATCGAAAACGGATACGGCTACGTGCGGGTGACCCAGTTCCAGGCTGAAACCGGCGGACAGTTTACGAAAGCCCTGAACAAACTGAAGAAAGAACACGGCGGTGATCTGGACGGATTGGTACTGGACCTTCGCAACAATCCCGGCGGTGTATTGCAGGCGGCCGTAGCAACCGCTGATGCCCTGCTGGACGAAGGATTGATTGTATACACCGAAGGCAGAATTCAGAGTTCCCGCCTCCGCTTCAGCGCCAAAGATGGCGACGTGATGGCTGGCACCCCCATTGTTGTGCTGATTAACGGCGGCTCGGCCTCTGCATCTGAAATTGTTGCCGGCGCCCTGCAGGATCACAGGCGAGCTGTCATTATGGGCACACAGTCCTTTGGCAAAGGCAGCGTTCAGACTGTTATCCCACTGGATGAAACTCACGCCATCAAAATGACAACGGCGCGCTATTACACCCCTGACGGTCGCTCCATACAGGCCACCGGCATCAAGCCAGACATCGAAGTAAAGCCGGCCGAACTGAAAGAACTGGATAGCCGCCCATTTTTTACCGAAGCGGATCTGAGCGGACACTTGATTGGTCAGGACGAAGAAACGGAAGGCAAAGGCAAGCAGTCGGAGGGTGAAGACCAACCTGGCTCTATTGCCGACAGGGATTATCAGCTACGCTCAGCACTCAATCTGCTGAAAGGGCTGAACATTCTGAACCGCAAGGGAGCTGACGCAGCACAGTGAAGGCACTCTCTATTCGAGCCCTGGCGACTTCAACTCTGCTGAGGTTTGCATTGGCTTTATTGGCAAGCATTACTGCCAGTAAAGCAGCTGCAGATCCGGCCCCGCAGGGTGTTCCGCCAACTATTGCCATCATCATTGATGACATGGGGCACAACCTGCACGAGGGCGAGCGCCTGGCCAATATGGATCAGCCGCTTACCCTGGCGTTTCTGCCCTACCGGCGGCACACAGACTCCCTTGCGCGTTTGGCCCATAGCCAGAGCAAGGAGATCATGCTGCACTCACCTATGGCCAACACCCGGAACTTTGGCCTCGGGCCTGGCGGTTTGACGCCAGACATGGATGAGCCAGCCTTAACAACGACCCTGCGTCGGGCCTTGCAGTCCATCCCTTTTGTACAAGGTGTGAATAACCACATGGGCAGCTTGCTAACCCAGCAACTGAAACCCATGGATTGGGTAATGAAGGAACTGTATCGCTACCCGGTTTATTTTGTCGATAGCCGCACCATTGCCTCATCCATTGCGGGCGACGTTGCCGCGGCTTATCAGATTCCCACACTGACACGGGACGTATTCCTGGACCACGAGCAAACGGAAGAGTTTGTAGATCGGCAATTCAAGGAATTGATTCGGCAAGCGAAGGAAAACGGTAGTGCGATTGGCATCGGCCACCCACACACAGTGACTGTCGACTATCTGGAAAAGCATCTTCCCCTACTGGATGAGCAGGGCATCGCTATTGCTACCGTGAGCGGGCTATGGGCTATTCGCAACAACAACCAGAGAATGTTTGCGGAAGGCGAAAAGCAGACCATACGACCTGCTTTTGCCAAGAAAGACTAATCCCGGACTTCAATTCCTTGAGCCCTCATGAAGGCCTTTGCTTCGGGAATGGTGTACTCACCAAAGTGAAATATCGAGGCCGCCAGCACCGCATCTGCACCACCCTTGGTGACGCCATCTGCCAGATGCTGAAGCTCGCCAACGCCGCCCGAAGCGATCACAGGAACAGATACCGCATCACTTACTGCGCGAGTCAGGCCCAGATCAAAACCGATTTTGGTTCCGTCTCTATCCATGCTGGTAAGTAAAAGCTCGCCAGCACCCATTTCTACCATTTTGCGCGCCCATTCCACGGCATCCAGCCCTGTCGGCTTACGCCCACCATGGGTAAAAATCTCCCAGCGGGGCTCTTCGCCTTCAGCACTTACCTGCTTGGCATCAATCGCAACCACAATGCACTGGCTACCAAACCGCTCTGCAGCTTCTTTTACCAGCTCTGGATTAAACACGGCAGCCGTGTTGATCGCGACCTTGTCTGCGCCAGCGTTTAGAAGTTTGCGGATGTCCTCAACGGCACGAACACCACCACCAACGGTTAGCGGAATGAAGACTTCTGCTGCCATGCGCTCAACCATTTCATAGGTCGTATCGCGACTCTCACTGCTTGCGGTGATATCCAGAAAGGTGATCTCGTCGGCGCCCTGTTCGTTATAGCGGCGAGCCACTTCTACCGGGTCTCCGGCGTCCCGGATATCCACAAAGTTTACGCCTTTTACAACGCGCCCCTTGTCCACATCCAGGCAGGGAATAATGCGTTTTGCCAATGCCATAATATTTGCCCTAATCAGCCTTTCAGTGAGTCACAAAACGCCTGAGCTTCAGCAACATCCAGCGTGCCTTCATAGATCGCCCGGCCAGTGATCGCACCAATGATGCCCTTATGGGCAACTGGCGCCAAACGCCTAAGGTCATCCATATTGGTTACGCCACCGGAAGCAATTACCGGAACTCCACCTTCTTCAGCAAGAGCAGCCGTGGCTTCCACGTTTACGCCCTGCATCATGCCGTCGCGGTTGATGTCGGTGTACACAATTGATTCAACGCCATCGTTGGCAAATCGCTTGGCCAGATCAATAGCCATAACTTCGGAGACTTCGGCCCAGCCATCTGTAGCAACGCGGCCGTCTTTGGCATCCAGACCCACAATGATGTGACCAGGGAAGCGCTTGCACATTTCCGTCACGAATTCAGGCTCTTTGACCGCCTTGGTTCCAATAATCACCCACTGCACGCCGGCTTTCAGGTAGGCCTCGATGGTTTCTGCTGAGCGAATGCCGCCGCCAATCTGAATAGGCAAATCCGGGTATTTCCGGGCAATGGCCTTAACAATTTCCCCGTTAACCGGCTCGCCTGCAAAGGCACCATTCAAATCGACAAGATGCAAACGACGGGCTCCAGCCTCCACCCAGCGGGTGGCCATATCAACCGGGTCGCCACCAAACACGGTGGAATCTTCCATACGACCCTGGCGCAAGCGAACGCATCGGCCGTCTTTCAGATCAATGGCGGGAATAATCAGCATGTTCCGTTCCAATCAGTAAAGTTTTTGAGTAATTGCAGCCCCGCCCCGGCACTTTTCTCCGGGTGGAACTGCACTGCAAAAATATTGTTGCGCGCTACTGCCGCTGCCAAATCAACGCCGTAATGGCTGCGCCCGGCGATGTCTGCGTTAGCTTCTGCCTCAGCGTAATAACTGTGCACAAAGTAGAAGCGCTCGCCATCGGGAATACCCTGCCACAGAGGATGCTCAACCGTGTGGTAAACCTCGTTCCAGCCCATATGTGGCACTTTCAGGCGCTCGCCGTTTTCTACCAGGCTGTCGCCAAAATAGCGGACTTCGGAAGGAAACAGACCAATGCAGTCAACTCCGCCATTTTCTTCACTGCGGGACATCAGCGCTTGCATGCCTACGCATATGCCGAGAAACGGGCGGTCGCGGGAAACTTCGCGCACCAGTTCATCCACACCAAGCCGACGAATTTCTGCCATGCAATCACGAATGGCACCTACACCGGGCAGAATCACCCGGTCGGCTTCACGAATCTGGTCTGCGTTGTCGGTCACCAGAACTCTGGTATCCGGGGCAACGTGCTCTACCGCCTTGCGGGCAGAGTGAAGATTACCCATGCCGTAGTCTATGATGGCAACGGTTTTCATGGTCAGTTCTGTGTCCTTCAGTGGCTTGGAATAGCAGCTTACAGCGAACCTTTGGTAGACGGGGTAACACCCGCCATCGCCATGCGCTCATCCATTTCAACCGCCATGCGCAGAGCACGGCCGAATGCCTTGAACACAGTTTCGATCTGGTGGTGGGTATTCTTGCCGCGCAGGTTATCAATATGCACAGTCACCATGGCATGGTTGATAAATCCACGGAAAAACTCTTCGAACAGATCCACATCAAAGCCACCCACAACAGCCCGGGTAAAGGGTACTTCCATAATCAGACCAGGGCGACCAGACAGGTCAATCGCAACCCGCGAAAGGGCTTCATCCATAGGTACATAAGCGTGGCCATACCGGCAAATGCCTTTTTTATCTCCCACAGCCTGTTTGAACGCCTGGCCTAGAGTAATGCCAACGTCCTCCACTGTGTGGTGGTCATCTATGTGCAGATCGCCTTTGGAAACGATATCCAGATCCATCATCCCATGACGGGCAATCTGCTCCATCATGTGCTCCAGAAATGGCACTCCGGTATCAAATCTGGATTTGCCGGTGCCGTCGAGATTAATATCGACAGTGATCTGGGTTTCAAGGGTATTTCGTTCTACCCGAGCCTTACGTTCGGCCATGGAGACTCCGTAGCAAATTAAGTGGCACAACGCCGGAAGATATCAATTCCGGGATTATACCTTTTATGCTCTCAGGAGTCCCATAACCGGGTTAATCGGTACGATAGTTTGCCTGACCAAAAAAAATCAGAAGGCTTTCTTCAGGTTGGCCATATAGGTATCCACCAGGCCGTTAAACTCATGTTTGATAACAGGGCTGATGGCCAGTTTTAAAAGCCCAGGCAGTGGCAGTGTCAGCTCAGCACTGGTCTGAAATTTGGCAGTGGTGGCAGTATCACCTTTAGCCTTCAGCACCCAGGACCCACGCACCACGCCATTACCCTCGCCTTTCACAGGCTCCCAGGTGATTTTCCCTGTGTCTTTATCTGAAACGTACTTGCTTGCGTACACAGACTGAATTGCGTGCTTGTCGATACCCACCTTTTCCATTTCCCAGCGGTAGGTGTTGTCACCCAGATCAGTGAGTTTATTCACTTTTGGAAAATGAGCAGCAGAGCGCGGCACATCTGCCAGCAGGTCGAACACCTCGTCATAACTGCCGGGTATTTCGAGCTCTCGGTTCAGTTCAATCGAAACAGTAATAGCCACAGCGAACTCCTTTTTATGGTTATTCAGTAATTTCAGCGCAGAAACAATGGGAGTATTTTGGCCTAACACTACGGCATTGTCATACTCCCACCCTGTTAATTTGTTAACCCTGCGTTATCCTTTAGCTTATTCGCATACGGATTCACCTTGAATCCTGAAAACTCTCGCAGCTAGTTCTCGCAACAAAAAGGACGCCCGAAACATGAAAGCCATACGTTATGTGCTGATCGCCATCGTTGCAGTTATTGTTCTCGCCATTGCCGCGATTGCTATAGCCATGGCTGTTATCGACCCGAACGATTACAAGCCGCAAATCGAAAAAGCTGTTGAGGATAACACCAACCTTGACCTCATTCTGGAAGGCGATATTGGCTGGTCTTTCATTCCTCTCGGGCTCGAACTGAACGATGTAGAAGCCACTCTGGATGGCGAGCGCTTCGTTGCGCTGAAGCAGCTGGTGGCGCAGATTGACCTCTGGTCTCTGATAGCCATGTCGCCACAGGTAGACACCTTCGTGCTCGACGGGCTAGAGGCCCATCTGAGCATTAACGAGCAGGGGGAAGGCAACTGGACTCGCATCATGCCTGAACCCGCAGAAGGCGATGCCAAGGGCAGACAGGACCTTACCAGCACACCAGAGCAAACTGCCGCTGCAGATACCAGCGATGAACAAGGCGGCAAGGCCCTCAACTTCAATGTCGATAACGTGCAAATCAGCAATGCCCAGGTGCATTACAGCGATCTGAGCACCGGCCAGAAGGTGACTCTTGACGATTTTTCGGTAAACGCCAGCGATATCACTCTGGGCTCTGAGTTTCCGCTGGAAATTGGTTTTCGTGTAGAAACAGCCCAGCCACAATTCGCAGTGGATGGCAGCATCGAAGCCCGTCTTGCCGCGAACGAAGCACTGAACGATTTCGCAGTCTCCGGCCTGAAAGCAGAATTCAAAATGAACGGAGAGCCATTTGGTGGCAAATCCGTGACCGCCAAGCTGTCGGGCTCAGCGAACGCCAATCTGGAAAATGAAACTGCAACGCTAAGCGACTTTACCGCCAGCCTCGCAAATCTGACCCTGAACACGAACCTGGACGTTAAAGGCTTTGGCGCCAAGCCAGCCCTCAAAGGCACACTGGCCATCGATGAGTTTTCCCTTAAAGACCTGCTCGAAAACCTGGGGCAACCTGCTATTGCAACAACCGATGAAGCAGTTCTTCAGGCCATCGCGTTGTCCACCAATATCGGCGGCCCTGCAGGCAAGCCTGCGCTGTCTGACCTGATGATCAAACTGGATGACACCACCTTCAAAGGTTCAGGTAGCTACAACCTCGACAATGGCGGCATTGTGTTCAACCTTCAGGGTGACAAGCTCAACGCAGATCGCTACCTGCCTCCAGCCGTTGAGGGTGCTGAAGCAAAAAACAATGCACCTGCTCAAACCGCTGCCAGCGGCACGGAAGGCGACCTGCTGCCACTGGAAACCCTGCGCGGCCTGCTGCTGGATATCAACTTCGGACTGGGTGAACTGATTGTAAGCAACCTGAGCATCAATGAGATCAAAGCCAGTACAACCGCCAGCAAGGGCGTACTGAAAGTGGACGAGTTCAGCGGCAAACTCTATGAAGGTAGCTTTGGCGCAAATGCCACTATTGATGCCCGCACCGACAATCCAAAATGGACCATCAACTCAGACGTGAGCAATGTGCAAACGCTTCCTCTGCTGGCAGATCTTGCAGAAATCACCATGCTGTCCGGTGGCGCTAACCTCAAAGTGGATGCCACAACCTCCGGCAACCGCATCTCGGTATTGAGAGACAAGGCCGACGGCAAGATCAGTTTCAATCTTGCAGAAGGTGAATTCCGCAAAATGAACCTGACTCACCTGGCATGCCAAGGCATTGCTCTGGTCAACCAGGACCAGCTGTCAACGGATGACTGGGGCGACACCACGCCGTTCAACGACATGCATGGCGTTCTCGAGATTGATGGCAACGTATTCAATAATACCGATCTGGTCGCCTCGCTCGCCGGCATGAAACTGGAAGGCAAAGGCAACGTTGACCTGAAGCAAACCCTGGTCGATTACGAATTAGGCCTGAGAATTGTGGGCGATATCCACCGCGACAACGCCTGCCGCGTAACTGAATATGTGGAAGACGTGGTTATACCGGTGGAATGCCGCGGCGACTTCTCGGGCGGCGCAGCCAGCCTGTGCTCCTTTGATGGCTCGCGCTTCCGCGATACGCTAAAAACCATTGCTGCCAATGCCGCGCGCAAAAAGGCCAATGAGGAAGTGGACAGGGCGAAAGGAAAGGCGGAAGAAAAAGTACGCGAAAAACTGGAAGAGAGTCTCGGAGAAGGGGCTGCCGATAAAGTAAAAGATACGCTCAAAGGCCTGTTCAAGTGACAGCAGACTGCTTCGCTGAAAATCTTCTGAAATGGTACGACCAACACGGCAGGCATGACCTGCCGTGGCACCACAACCGCACGGCATACCGGGTTTGGGTTTCTGAAATCATGCTTCAGCAAACCCAGGTAGCAACCGTTATCCCCTACTATCAAGCGTTCATGGTGCGCTTCCCGGATGTTCAATCTTTGGCGGAGGCGCCTACAGACGACGTACTCAGCCACTGGTCGGGGCTTGGCTACTACGCCCGCGCCCGCAACCTGCAAAAGGCCGCCCGCGCCGTTATGGAAGATTTCGGCGGCACCTTCCCGTCCGCACAGGAAGAACTGGAAATCCTCACTGGCATTGGTCGCTCTACTGCCGCCGCTATCGTTGCCCAAGCGTATAACAAGCGTGCAGCCATACTCGACGGTAACGTAAAGCGGGTGCTTGCTCGCTACCACGCCGTTCCCGGCTGGCCCGGCCAAGCCTCAGTGCAAAAGCAGCTTTGGGTACACGCAGAAGCGCACACACCCAATGAGCGTGTTCGGGACTATACCCAAGGCATCATGGATCTTGGCGCACTGGTGTGCACGCGCACACGCCCAGCCTGCGAGGACTGCCCTCTGAAAAAAGGCTGCACGGCATACGCCAGAGGAGAAGCCACCCTCTACCCTGGCTCAAAACCGAAAAAAACGAAGCCGGAAAAAACCACCTGGATGGTAATACTTGAAGACCGGGATGGTCGCATACTGCTGGAACGCCGACCACCTAGCGGCATCTGGGGAGGGCTATGGAGCCTACCTGAACTGGACCCGGCATATGGCGCAGATGAATTGCAGGATGCTTGTGAGAGAAGCCTTGGGGTTGATTGCACAGAGCCAGAGTTGATCGATGGCTTTCGTCACACATTTTCCCACTACCACCTGCACATTCAGCCCGCTCGGCTGAATGTAACCAGGCAAAACACCGTGAAGGACGATGCCCATCAGAAATGGCTGCACCGACACGAAGCCCTGGCTCTGGGCTTACCAGCGCCAATCCGCACACTGCTCACCAGCCCGGAGCAGGTCAGTCTGCTGTGACGACAGCCCACACACTGGCTCAGCCAGTGCCATCTGTTATCATCCAACAACTTACCTTTGACATCAGGAGCGATCATGAGCCGCACTGTTTTCTGCCGAAAATACCAAAAAGACATGGAAGGCCTGAGCTTTCCACCCATGCCCGGCGCCAAAGGCCAGGACATTTTCGACAACATCTCCAAGCAGGCCTGGGAAGAATGGCAAAACGAGCAAACAATGCTCATAAACGAAAAGCACCTTAGCCTGATTGATCCAAACACTCGCAAATACATACAGGCGCAAATGGAGCACTTCTTTAACAACGAGCCTTACGACAAAGCTGAAGGCTACGTGCCACCAGAAAAATAACCCCGGTTTGGTCAAAGGCTGATCAACCCTGAAAAGATTCAGATATTTTTCCGGGCCGGCCTTGACTCACTACACCGAAACCGGTTTAATAGCGCCCCGTTGCATAGCAGTAAAGCAACTTGCCCGGATAGCTCAGTCGGTAGAGCAGAGGATTGAAAATCCTCGTGTCGGTGGTTCGATTCCGCCTCCGGGCACCA
>Ga0209075_1000344_pt1 | contig 44773 bp, 38 predicted proteins | sample Stecom2011_FD_187523 | JGI IMG/M metagenome (GOLD analysis project Ga0209075, IMG submission 187523) | Agricultural soil microbial communities from Utah to study Nitrogen management - Steer compost 2011 (SPAdes) (version 2) | ecosystem: Environmental > Terrestrial > Soil > Agricultural land...
AAAATTCCACTCTGTTTTTTACTTTATACTGTTCTCTCACACTCACTTTTAATTTGCTCCTTTCTCACTTACTCACTCTATATCAAAATTAGGGATAAACACATGTCCTTCTCAATAAGGAATCGTCCACATTTTGTATTCTCCTATAATTTGATCTGAAGCTTTTTTTTAACACTTTAGTATTTCTGTCGTTACCAGGAGCTTGACTACATTCATTACATTTAAAAATCAGCATTACTTACATTATTAATAATGTTTCTTTTAAAATGATCAAAGCATGGTTCTCGATTTTTTTAACCGAAAACATTACGAATCGAATAACTTCCTTGTGAATACTTATTGGCATCCGTAACAAAGCTGTTCTCACCAAGAAGAAACTTCCCTTCGTGAATTAATTCTACTCTTATTCCTGTTGCAGCAAGTAATTATTAAAACTATAATTACCAATCACTTACCCTTCCCCACCTTCTTCTTAATCTCATTCAATTTAAACAATGCTTCAACTGGCGTTAAAGTATCAATGTCCATATTGGCTACTTCATCTCGAATACTCTCCAAGATAGGGTCATCTAATTGAAAAAAGCTCAATTGCATATCCGCAGCGTTTCCCGCTTCTTTTACCTTTTCTCTGTCTGAACCACGATTGGAGGTCTCTAGTTCTTTCAACATTTTAGTAGCACGTTCTATGACAGGATTAGGCATTCCTGCAAGTTTTGCAACGTGGATTCCAAAACTATGCTCGCTTCCCCCTTCAATGAGTTTACGCAAAAACAATATTTTCGTTCCTACTTCTTTTACAGAAACCGTATAATTCTTAATCCGTGGAAACTTATTGGTCATTTCATTTAACTCATGGTAGTGCGTAGCAAAAAGTGTTTTACAATGCGCTTTAGGGTGCTGATGAATGTATTCAGCAATTGCCCAAGCGATTGAAATTCCATCATATGTACTTGTTCCTCGACCGATTTCATCCAGCAAAACCAAACTACGGGGAGAAAGGTTATTCAAAATACTGGCTGTTTCATTCATTTCAACCATGAATGTTGACTCACCAGAAGAAATATTATCCGAAGCACCTACCCTTGTAAACACTTTATCAACAAGTCCAAGCTTTGCTGACTTTGCAGGAACAAAACATCCCATTTGAGCCATTAGAGAAATCAAAGCAGTTTGACGTAAGATTGCACTTTTACCAGACATGTTTGGTCCCGTAATCATAATGATTTGCTGGGTTTCATTGTCTAAATAAACATCGTTTGGAACATAGTCCTCTCCTACTCCAAGTTGATTTTCAATAACAGGATGACGGCCATCTTTAATATCGATTGCATACCCTTCGTCCAATTCCGGACGATTGTAATTATTTGCTTTTGAAACTTTCGCAAAAGAAGAAAGGCAATCCAATTGACCAATTAAAAAAGCATTAAACTGTATTGGATTAATATAGTCGGCCATAGCCAAAACAAGTTCGGCAAATATTTTTCGTTCGATGAGGTCTATTTTATCTTCCGCTCCAAGTATTTTCTCTTCATAAACCTTTAGTTCTTCAGTGATGTATCGTTCAGCATTGACTAAGGTTTGTTTACGAATCCATTCTTCAGGTACCTTATCCTTATGCGTATTTCGTACCTCTAGATAGTATCCAAAAACATTATTAAAAGCCACTTTCAAACTTGGAATCCCTGTTCGTTCAGCTTCTCTTTTCTGTAAATCTTCTAAAAATGAACGGCCTGAATTAGACAATTTACGCAATTCATCCAGTTCAGCATTGAATCCGTCAGCAATAACCTTCCCTTTACCAATCTGCACTGCAGGATCATCATCTAATTGCTTTGTAATTAAATCAATCAATTGTTCACACGGATTCATTCGATCTGCAATACTCAACAAAGCTTTCGAATTGGTTTTCTTTAACAATTGCTGTATTGGCGCTAATTCCAGAAGGGTATTTTTCAATTGGTTGACTTCTTTTGGATTTACCTTTCCAACCGCAATTTTGGAAGCCAATCGTTCCAAATCATAAATATTACCTAGGCGTTGAGACAATTCAAAAGCGAGTTCCTCATTTTTAATCAAAGCATTTACAGCATCCAAACGAGATTCTATAATTTTCAATTCTTTCAAAGGTAAAACCATCCAACGTTTCATCATTCGGCCACCCATTGGAGTAATTGTTTTGTCCAATACAGACAATAAAGTCGCTCCATTTTCATGCGGTGAATTAATAAGCTCTAAGTTTCTGGTTGTAAATCGGTCTAACCAAACATATTTATCCTCTTCAATTCGACTAATTTTAGAAATGTGTCCTAGTTCTTTGTGCTGAGCTTCAGAAATATATTGTAGAATTGAACCCGCTGCGATTATACCTTCTGTTAAATCTTCTACTCCAAACCCTTTCAAGTTCTTTGTTTGGAAATGTTTATTTAAAGATTCACGTCCAAATTCTTCTGTAAAAACCCAATCTTCTTGACGAAATGTATAGAATCGGTCTCCAAATAATTCTTTAAAACTTTGATCTTGTTGGCGCGAATACAGAACTTCACTAGGTTCAAAACCTTGCATCAATTTGTCAATATACTCGGAGTTCCCTTGAGCAATTAAAAATTCTCCAGTTGAAATATCTAAAAAAGCAACACCATGTTCATTTCTTCCAAGGAAAATCGAGGCCAGAAAATTATTCTTATTGTGTTCTAAGACCTGATCATTTAAAGCTACACCTGGAGTTACCACTTCAGTCACTCCACGCTTAACGATTTTTTTGGTCATTTTTGGATCTTCCAATTGATCACAAATAGCAACACGTTCACCTGCTCGAACTAATTTTGGTAGATAAGTTTGTAAAGAATGGTGTGGAAACCCAGCCAATTCAATGTGGGCAGCTGTTCCATTTTTTCTTTTCGTTAAAACAATACCTAATATACGAGAAGCTTTAATGGCATCCTCTCCAAAAAGCTCATAAAAATCTCCTACACGAAACAAGAGCATCGCTGTCGGGTGTTTCGACTTGATCTGATTGTACTGTTTCATCAGTGGTGTTTCTGCCGGTTTTTTTTCTGTCTTTGTTTTCGCCAAAATGAAAATGTTTGTGTTAATTTGCAATCGGTAAACATACAATTTTCGTTGGAGAGTCCAATGTTTAAAGGAGTCCAGTTATCAATACTTATGAACAGAAAGTTAAAACTTTGGGAGTTGAATCGCCCAACAGTAGAGGAGTTTAAAGAAAAAGAAAAGTTTCCACTTGTGGTGGTGCTTGACAACATTAGAAGTTTAGCAAATGTCGGAACGTTTTTTCGAACTGCTGATGCATTTAATGTTTCGCAAATTATTTTAGGCGGAATTACTGCTCAACCACCTCATCGAGAAATTCAAAAGACAGCGTTAGGGGCTACTGAATCTATCGACTGGGAGCATCATGAAAATCTAGTGGATGTACTGAAACAATATCAAGCAGATGGATATGTCGTTTATGCGGTTGAACAAGCTGAGAAAACGACTTTATTGCACGAAATGAATGTAAAACCGCAAGAAAAGCACGTTTTGGTTTTTGGAAATGAAGTGGATGGGGTTCAACAAGAAATTATAGATATCGCTGATGTGGTGTTGGAAATTCCTCAATTTGGAACGAAGCACAGTTTGAATGTTAGTGTTTGTGCTGGGGTGGTTTTGTGGGAGTTTGTGAGGGAGATGGCGTTAGGCTGTAGGCGGTAAGCTGTATGCGTTAGGCTGTAGGCTGTAGGCTGTATGCGGTGGAGGGTTTTGAAAATAAACTTTGTTCATTTTGGGTGCTTTTAACACAGAGCACACGGAGGTTTTCACAGAGATCCACAGAGAGAAAAGGAGTTATAAAATTCAGCTAAATTTGCGCCTTATTGCCGTTCTCCGCGGTTAAAACTGCCTATTGTTTTGTGGTTAAAACCAGGATACCGTTTCTTAAAATCAGCTAATTTCGCCGTTCTATCCACCTCAAATTGCTTTGCTGCTTTAGATTCAGGATGTAAAGAACGGTGCTCAAACAACATTCGAATCTTATCGTATTCTAAACATATCTTCTCTGTTTCAGCTGTGAAATACGTTTCTTTAAATCGATTCCAAATTTCATCTACCGCTATTGCATTTGGATGAACTCCGTCTTTTGAATAATAAGCATAATCACGCATTTCATCCATCATCAATTCATATGCTGGAAAATATTCTACGTTGCCATATTGATCATTCAATTGGTGAACTGCATTTAGTAAAACGGCTTTGCTGCGTGAGTTTTCTATCAATCCATCTTTGGTGTGGCGCACTGGACTTACCGTGAAGATAATTCTCACATCGCTTTCAGCTTTTAGTTTCTCAATGACGTTACTCCATTTATTGGAAATCTCTTCAACTGAAAGCAATCGCTTTTCAAAATCATTTTTGGCGGCTTTATGACAATTTCCAACAATGTGGTTAATGGATTTCTTATGATACACCCATGCTGTTCCAAAAGTTACGAAGAGGACTTTTGACTGATTTAAATTTTCTAGAAAGTCATTACGAAGGACCTTTAGTTTCGAACGCAGTTCTTCTTGACTATATGCAAAACAAGTACTATTGGCCAACCAAGACAAAGCAACACCTTGTCGTTCAAACACGGAATCCATTAAGACCTCATCCTTTACCAAAAGTATCTCGGCCAATGAAATTGGATTAAAAACTACTCCAAATGGATTCGCTTGAACAGGAAATCCAGCTTGTGTCATTTTCGAAGATAAATGTTCTGAGAAACAACTTCCCAGAAAGGAATATTGTGATTTATAATCAACAATTTTATTTTCAGAAATTTTTACTCTGGTCTTTTGCATGGCTTATGGGTTTTCTGATAAGGTTTCTTCCAACACTCTACTCCACCCTTCCCATTTACCATAATCTCCAATTGTTTCATTGTGCCAAAGTGCAACAAAATTTCCGCCATAAGTTTGAACTTCCTTTTTGAGACTTTTAACAGTCCTTACCGATTCTTCTATGGTCAATCCCATGTATTCATTCAATGTTCCATCCATATAAGAAATGGGATGTAGCTTTAAACTTGAAACTCGATTTTCTATTAAATTGAACCACATAAACGGTCGAGCAAGACCAGCACGAAATCCTAACTGATCGGCATAGGCCAAAGAGTAGTCATCCGTAAACCCCACCCTTTCTAAATCAATATATGTAATGGGCAACTTGACCTTCAAAAAATGTTGTCGGGTATGAACTACCTCGCGATCGAGAATTTCTTCTAGACGTAATTTTTCTTCCTTTAAGCTTGACTTAGATTGGTTAGAACGATAACTCGGATGTAGTCCAACGTGGGCAAACTGGTCGACTTCATAAATCAATCTACGGTGGTGAAGGTTTTTGTAATCGACATTTCTATCGTAAGTTCCATAATCCCCCAGCAACCAAAACACTTTAACATTAAATCCACGTTTTGCAATAGATTCAATTTGATCGAAAGTATCATAGGGGTCTTTTTTTCTGCCCGCCAAAACCTCTTTCCGTTCTTTTATTCGCTTTCTGTCGTTTTTAATAAAATCCTTTGTCGTACTCATGAATTTTCTCCATCCTTTTTTCAATCGATAAGCATAGGTATTATCAATATCGAAAGTTGGAATCACATTAAAAGGAATTTTCTGTGCGTTCAAAACACAAGCCGTTTGTGTTTCTATAAATGCAATAAATTGTTCTGACCAGCGCTCAACAATCAGTTTATCGAGCCACTTCATTTCAAAAAGCAATGATTTCGCACCAATGTTTCTATCGTGTTGATCGGTTTCTTCTTGAAGATAATCATCATATAATGAAGCGACATAAAAGATACTGGCCAAAATATCTGGCACACCATCAAAACTCAACACTTCATTTTTATTCCATTCGGCTTTAAGGACAATATGCTTAACGATATCGTCTTCATAAAGCAAAGTTGATGGATAAATCTTAGCGTCTTCTGAAAAGGCTAGATCTTCAGAGTAGGCTAACTTTGGCAGAGGCGCTTTTTTAAAACTTTCCTCATCATACACTAACTGATAGTCGACCTTTCTTTCATCAAAGACAAGCGACAAAGTATAACTTAAGCGATATGATATTTGGTCGGAATATATTGTGAGCATAATGCTAATCTACTTAATTTTTGTTTGAGGTAATACGCTAAACCTTAAAAATAACACATAATCCTTTAAAAATCATAGCGTGCCAACCTACAGTTCGATACACTTCACAATCTCCCCTGCGATAAACTCAGCTGCTTTTCCATCGCCATATAGACTCGGGAATTCTGCATCTTTCATGTCAAGCATTGCACGGACTCCATTAACAATTCGGTTTTGGTCTGCATCAGCGATGACAGCTACACCTTGCTCTACAATTTCAACCCATTCAGTTTCTGGACGAAGGATTACACATGGTTTTTTAAAGAAATAAGCTTCTTTTTGTAATCCTCCACTGTCGGTAATAATAAGTTGACAATTCTTTTCTAAAGAAATAATCGTCAAGAAGGAAACTGGTGGAATAATTTTAAATTGTTTACATGCTTTAATTTTCTGGTGAAACTCCTCTGAAAAGTGCTCTTCCATACACTTATGTGTACGTGGATGCAATGGCAGTACGATCAAATGGTTTGGGTAGAGCTCAGTTATTTCTAAAAACGCTTCAAAAATTGCTTGTAGTTTGGTCGGGTCATCTGTATTTGCACCTCGGTGAACGGTGGCTAAGAAATAAGGTTTGTGATGTAAGTCTAACTCCTGATGCGTTGTTAAATTCTCAGCTGCAATATCAGAAAAATAAAGACTATTATCGTACATAACATCACCACTGTGGTAGACTTTTGGGTTGTCAGCAGTATAGGGTGCTACATTATCTAGTTTAAATCCTTCGTTTTTTAAATGTCTTACTCCAGTTGCTGTAGGAGAAAAAAGCAAGGTCGAAACATGATCACACATAATGCGATTAATTTCTTCAGGCATAGATTTATTGAAACTTCTTAATCCTGCTTCGATATGCACAATTGGAATCCCCATTTTGGAACCAGCAATTGCTCCTGCCAAAGTTGAATTCGTATCACCGTAAACCACAATTGCATCTGGCTTTTCCTTTAGAAATAAATCCTCTAATCCTTTTATCATCTCAGCTGTTTGTGCCCCGTGAGATCCAGAACCAATATTCAGATTGTAATCTGGCTTTGACAAACCCAATTCAGTGAAAAACACCTCTGACATTTGCTCGTCATAATGCTGTCCGGTATGCACTAAAACCTCTATCAGTTGATCTGCATACTTAGTTTTGATTGCCCTAGACAGGGCTGCTGATTTTATAATCTGTGGACGAGCGCCAATAATGGTGATGATTCTTTTCATGAATGCAATTTGAAAAACGAAAATAAACAATTTGTAGGAATCTCTCTCCAAAAGTTCAAACGAAAAGAATCATTAGAAATACCAAATAGACGGTATGAATAAACCAAACATTTTTTGGCATTTTTGCACATTCATGGGAAACAAGAAGAAAATAGCATTGGTTGGAAACCCCAACTCAGGAAAAACCTCTTTGTTTAATCAACTAACGGGGTTAAATCAAAAGGTAGGTAACTATCCAGGGGTTACTGTTGACAAACGTTCTGGAACAATTAAGTTACCCAACCAGGAGTTATGTGAACTAATAGACTTACCAGGAACTTACAGCTTATCTTCAAAAAGCGAGGATGAGAAAGTGGTTCAAGACATCCTATTAAATCCTAAGTCTGCAGCTTTTCCCGATTTAGTCATCCTTGTTGTTGATGGGACAAATCTTGCCCGAAATTTATTTTTAGCTTCTCAAGTGATTGAAATGGGAATTCCTACAATCATGGCGATTAACATGGTGGATATCGTGGAGAAATCTGGAGATCAATTAAAAATAAGAGCTATTTCTGACTATTTCGATGTACCAACAACGGCTATTTCAGCACGTAAAAACAAAGGAATTAAGGAATTGTTAGAATTAGCAACGACTGAAATAAAACCTTCAACTAAATCACTTTTCAATAAAGAAAAATACGAGAACATACTCGCTGAGGCAAAGCATTTATTTGAATCAACAACGCCTTATATGTTGTTTAAACAAATCAACAATGCACAATCTTTACTGGATGAAAAAGGATTGATCGAATTAAAGGCAATTATTGAAAAGAAGAATTTTGAACCGCTGAAAGAAGAAATTTTAGAAATTAGTGATCGTGTATCGACAGTCAATAAAATAAGTACAACTTTTTACATCAAAAAGTCGAATAAAAAGCAAAGCACAGTCACTGATAAAATTGATCAGTATGTGACCCATCCTTTTTGGGGATTCTTGATTTTTCTTTCGGTGTTTTTTATTCTCTTTCAGGCCATTTTCACTTTTGCATCTTATCCTATGGATTTCATCAACGACAGTATAGTTGATTTAGGAGCATGGGTTGGTCACCTCCTTCCCGACTCTTGGTTTGCAGACTTTATTGCCGATGGAATTTTTGCAGGTCTAGCGGGGGTTTTGGTCTTTGTTCCGCAAATCATGATTCTTTTCGCATTGATTGCCTTGCTCGAGGATACGGGTTATCTTTCTCGGGTGAGCTTTATGACGGATGGACTATTAAAGCGCTTTGGTATGAATGGAAAGTCGGTAATTCCTCTTGTTGGTGGTTTTGCTTGTTCGATTCCTGCAATTATGGCTGCACGTTCCATAGAAAACAAAAGAGAACGGTTCATTACTATTTTCATCATCCCATTGATGTCTTGTTCTGCAAGATTACCTGTATATGTCTTCTTGGTTTCCTTTATTGCTCCAAATGAATACCTGTTTGGTTTTATCAGTGTGCAAGGTTTATACATGATGGGATTGTATTTGCTTGGTTTTGGTGTAGCTTTATTGGTAGCCATGGTCATCAATCTATTTTCGAAAAGAAAAAGTGATGGAAGTTTTATTCTGGAATTGCCCAACTATAAAATTCCTAGCCTTAGAAATGCCCTTAATGCGGCCATCAATAAAGGGAAAATATTTGTTCTTCAAGCGGGTAAAGTGATTTTGATTGCCTCAATCATATTATGGGTCTTGTCCTACTTTGGGCCAGGAGATCGATTCGAACAAATTGATGAGAAGTACACGACTTTAATTGCAGAAAATGAAGTTTACGCTGATTCATTGTACACTCAGATGAGCAGTGAGAAATTAGAGAACTCTTACTTGGGAATTATGGGAAAAACCATCGAGCCCGTAATTCAACCTTTAGGATTTGATTGGAAAATCGGAATTGCAATTGTAGCTTCTTTTGCAGCACGTGAAGTTTTCGTTGGTACAATGTCAACCATATACAGTGTTGAAGGAGGAGAAGAAAACGAAAAAGGACTTCGAGCAATTAAGTTCTCTTATGCAACAGCATTCTCCTTGTTGATTTTCTATGTTTTTGCTTTACAGTGTATGAGCACCATTGCAATTGTTAAACAAGAAACTGGAAGTTGGGGTGTTGCAGGAATACAATTTTTAGTCTTTACTGGGATTGCGTATTTGGCTTCATGGTTGACTTTTGTTTGGTTGGGATAGATAGCAGTATGCTATAGGCTTTAAGCGATAAACGCTTACCATTGAGTATTTGGCTCATATGAATAAACATCAAAAAAAACTGGAATTTTTCAATCCCAGTTTTTTTTATTTAGTTTAAATGAATCAGCAAGGATTCTTTTTTAGTTTTTTTGACTTCTACCCCTTTTGAATAATTAAGGATGAATTGAAGTGTAGATTTTGATGGCTCTTTTTTATCCTCCACCATCCCCGGAGCTGTTTTTGAGTAACTGTTTGCCATAAGCATTTATATTTGAGTTTGATATATAAACGCAGTATATTTTAGTTTATTTTAAATGTTGAAAATTAATTAATAAAAACCAACATACAGCACTAAAGGAACAGTAGATTTTACTGATTACATCAGCATACCTCCACACACGTTTAAAGTCTGTCCGGTAATGTATGCAGACATATCAGAACCTAAGAAAACAACTGCATTTGCAACATCTTCGGGAGATCCACCACGTTTTAAGGGGATACTATTTCTCCATTCTGCAACCACTTTTTCATCCAATACTTCTGTCATTTCAGTTTCGATAAATCCAGGAGCAATAGCATTGCAACGGATACTTCGTGAACCTAATTCTTGAGCAATTGATTTTGTAAATCCAATCATCCCCGCTTTAGATGCAGCGTAATTTGATTGACCCGCGTTTCCTGAAACACCAACAACTGACGACATATTGATAATCGAACCTTTTCTGGCTTTCAACATTGGACGCTGAACAGCTTTCGTTAAGTTAAATGCAGATTTCAAATTGGTATTGATTACCTCATCCCACATTTCTTCGGTCATACGCATCAACAAATTATCGCGCGTAATTCCAGCATTATTAACCAGTACATCAACAGTTCCAAATTCTTTTACGACATCCTCCACCAAAGTTTGTGCAGCATCAAATTCTGCTGCATTCGATTTGAATCCTTTCACTACTCCACCATCTTTTGTGAGTTCTGCGATTAAGGCATTGGCTTTTTCTTCTGATGATAAATAGGTAAAAGCTACTTTTGCTCCTTCTGCAACGCAACGTTCTGCAATTGCTTTTCCGATACCTCTTGAGGCACCTGTAATCAATACTACTTTATCTTCTAATAACTTCATTGCTGTGTTTTTCAATTTCTAACAAATATAATACTCCTGCAATAGTGAAATGACATTATTGAGGAAATTTTATGCCCACCTCCTCTTTTTTTTAGTCCGAGGCTATAGGCTCGTTAAGAATTTCATTGTATCTACTCCATCGGCATAATCATCAAGTGCAGGTGCTTGGGCAGCTCCAAATGGAATGTATTCTTTACCTATTATGGCTTGAATTTTTTCTTCATTCTTTGTTATATACGCTTTTGCTTCCTCTTTATTTTCATAAAAGTGGTAATGCAACATAGCTACTGGAGCAAATAACTCTTCTGTTTCTCTCGTCAATAGAAATCCATTTTCAATGATTTTCTCCTGATTCATCAAAAATATGGCTTTATAATAATCGTAATTGTTACAGTATTTGTTGTGATTTATGACCTCTCCATAATCTACAATTGCGCCAAATATATTGTTTAAATCATACCCTTTTGGCAATAGCAAATGAGAAACATTACGACAGCCTAGACCATAATAGGTGAAAATATCTTTTCCCAATTCTTTTAATTCTTCAGGAGATTCTGTGCCGTCTATTAAAGCGACAGAGGTTCTGTTTTTTCGAATGACTCTAGGTAGATGTCCAAAATACTTTTCAAAATACCGTGCTGTATTATCACTTCCTGTTGCAATAACGGCTTCTGCGCTGTTCAACTTATCCACTAAATCTATTTGATTTTCTAATTCAGGTTGAAGTGCAACAACAATTTCCAATAGTAAAGGAATTAAAATCTTATCATCACGCGATAATTTGATACTGGCCTTATTGCCCGAAAAAATAGTCGAAAGGACATCATGAAAACCGACCATAGGAATATTTCCGGCAAGAATTAATCCAACAGATTTTGGTTTTTTCACTAAAGGATAACGTTCCACCCATGCAGATAAATTTTCTTCAGACAAACTTTCTCCAATCTGAGTTAAACTTTCACGAATAGAGGCCTCAGAAAACCAACCATTATGAGCTTTTGCTCCTAAAATGGCGGTTTGCATTCTGTCATAAAACTCTCCTGCTACAAATGGATTAAAAGCTTCGCGATCTGCTTTAGCTCCCCACTTCTTCATGCTATTCCCTAAAATTGAAAACGTCTTGATTGTTTTTAATCTATCCATGTGAATCTCCTAAATAATTTATGTTCAATAAAACAAAACTCCTTATCAAAGGTTTATTATATTTGCAAATGTAGAGAAGTAACGCTTAAAAAGTAGTAAAATGGCAATAATAATTACGGACGAATGCATCAATTGTGGCGCTTGTGAGCCTGAATGTCCGAACAACGCGATATACGAAGGAGGTGCTGAATGGGCATGGGCCGATGGTACCACTTTGAAAGGAATGATTACCACGCTAAATGGAGAAGAAATTGATGCTGAGCAGGAGAACGAACCTGTAGACATGGATATTTATTACATCGTAACGGATAAATGTACAGAGTGTGAAGGCTTTCACGACGAACCTCAATGTGCAGCTGTTTGTCCAGTTGACTGTTGTGTTGATGATCCTGATTTCCCAGAAACGGAAGAAGAATTACTGAAGAAAAAGGATTTTATGCACCTTTAATATTAAATCAAAGCATTCAATAAGAAAGTCAGTCTGAGCATATCACGGCTGACTTTTTTATTTCCCAGCAATACTAAGTCAGCAACAATTTTTCCACATTTCATCCAATACATTTCTAAATTTTTCGTTGCAATAGCACTGTAAAAATCAATTGAAAAGCTTATTTTCGTTATCAAACCTCAAAACCGAATGCGTGGAAAGATTTATTAATATTTTGGTCATCGACAATAACCCTGTTAATGTCAATGGCTTACAAGCTATGTTACTAGGAGGTGGTAACAATTTAATAATCTGCGCTGATGAAGCTTCTGCTCTTCCTGTTCTTGAAACAAGAAAAGTAGGAATCATTCTCATCAATATTCAAAGTGAAGCCGTTAATGGTTTTGAACTCCTTCAAAGGTTAAAATCCAACCCTAATTCTCGTGACGCCTACAAAATTGTTATTAGTGACACCTCTTCTAGTGGTGCACGATTGGTAAAAGGATTTAAAGAAGGAGCAGTCGATTATATTACGAGTCCCTTCAACCCCAATTTGGTCAAAGCGAAAATTGAAGTATTCAAAACCTTATACTTTAAAGATGTTCGAATCAATATGTTGTTGGAAAATATATTTCCTACAACAATTCTAACAGACTTAAACTCAATAGGCCGGTTTTCTCCAAGGAAAGTGAATGAAGGTGTGGTTTTGTTTACCGATTTTGTTGCATTTACTAAATCAGCAAAACTCAAAAAACCTTTAGAACTACTCCGTGAACTTGAAGGCTACTTCAAAAAATTTGATGAAATCATGGACCGCTATTGTCTTGAAAAAATCAAAACAATTGGAGATGCTTATATGGCTTTGGCAGGAGTTACAGAGAAAAATCAGAATCCAGCCATACGTGCAACATTAGCCGCTATAGAAATTCGTGATTATGTCATTAGCAGAAAACAGTTGGCTAATGCCACTAATACCAGTTCTTGGGATATTCGCATAGGATTACACTCAGGTCCGTTGGTTGCAGGAATTATCGGTTCTAAAAAAATCAGTTTTGATGTTTGGGGGGATACCGTAAATATTGCCGCAAGAGCCGAACAAAATTCTGTAGAAAATAACATAACTGTGACAGCTGATGTGGCCAAACACATTCTTCCTTACTTTGACATTACGCATCGTGGAGAAATAAAAATAAAATACGGAAGCTATGTTGATATGTACTTTGTCGACCAATTAAAAACGGAACATTCTTTATTTCAGGAAGGAAAAGTACCCAATAGTGATTTGCGTAATCAATGTGATCTTCCTCCAATGGATTTTGAATTTACTCGTCGCTTTATGATCAATAAATTAAAATCATCCCTTCCTGACGAGTTGGATTACCACAACATCAAACACACCTTAAATGTAGAACGTTCTGCAATCAGAATAGCCAATTTGGAAGGTGTTGATGGTGAAGATTTGATTCTATTAAAAACCGCTATTCTTTTTCATGACTCTGGATTTATTGTTCGCTACGAAGACAATGAACAATTTGGAATTCAAATGGCGAAAACAAAGCTCCCTAAATTTGGATATAGTCCAGCGCAAATTGAAACCATTTGTGAAATCATTTCTGCGACCAAAAGTGACCAACAACCTAAAACACTATTAGAAAAAATCATTTGCGATGCTGATCATGATTATTTAGGTCGTGCAGACTACCACAACATTGCCAAAACATTGAGGAATGAGCTCTCCAATATGGGACGTGAAATGACCGATCTTGAATGGATAGATTTTCAGTTGGATTACCTAGAAAAGAAACATCGTTTTTATACCCAGACATCCAAAAACATACGCATAAGAAGTAAAAAAATGAGAATTGCTGAACTCAAGAAAATGAAACAACAATTACTTCAATCCTGATTTAAATTCATTAATCACATCAATATACAGTTGTTCATATTCTGGAAGAATTGCTCCTAAACTAAATTGCCTTGCTTGCAACTGCGCATTCTTTTTGAACTCATTTAAAGTCTGATCATCGTTTAAAATCTTCACTCCATTCTCTGCCATTTCATCGACGTTTCCTACTTCAGACAAATAACCAGAGTAACCTTGTTTATTTACTTCGGGAATTCCACCAGTATTTGATGAAATCACAGGAACTCCTACAGCCATAGCTTCTAGTGCTGCCAAACCAAAGCTTTCAGTTTGTGATGGCAATAGAAATAAATCTGAAAGGCTCATCAAATTTGCTGCGTCCCTAATTTTCCCAACCATCATTACACGATCACAAGCACCAAGTTCTCGACACAACAATTCCACGTTGTAACGCTCAGGACCATCTCCAATAAGTAGTAGTCTAGATTTTACCGTTTTATTGATTTTATGGAAAACACGAACAACATCTTCTACACGTTTAACTTTTCTGAAGTTGGAAACATGACAAATAATGCGTTCATCATCTTGTGCATACTTTCTTCTGCGCTCCAAGTCTTGTACTAAAGGGTCTTCTGCGAAGTTATGAATGAAATTCGGGATCACCTTTATTTCACGACTTGTTGCAAAGTGTTTATAAGTATCCTGTTTTAAACTTTCCGAAACTGCAGTTACCGCATTGGATTGGTTTAAACAAAAAGTAATTACAGGTTCAAAAGATTTATCACGACCAACAAGAGTGATGTCTGTTCCGTGTAAAGTTGTGATAAAAGGAATATTTACTCCTCGAGATTTTAAAATCTGTTGTGCCATAAAAGCGGCCGAGGCATGAGGTATTGCATAATGAACATGCAATAAGTCGAGTTGCTCATGCTCTACTACATCAACCATTTTACTGGCTAATTCAGTTTCGTAAGGCTGATATTCAAACAAAGGATAATTGGAGACCACCACTTCATGATAAAAAATATTGTCTCTAAATGAACCCAAACGAACAGGTTGTGAATAGGTAATAAAATGAATTTGGTGACCTTTTGCCGCCAATGCTTTTCCTAATTCTGTAGCGACAACACCACTTCCTCCAAATGTTGGGTAGAGAACAATTCCTATCTTCATGATTCAATTTTTGTTTAAACGAACAAAACGTTCAGCTTAAAAGTATTCAGAAAAAACAAATCAGAAGCACTGTTGTTCGTTCAAATTATCAATATTTATTTTATTCTCCCAACACTTCATAAATAACACGCTGTATCTCAGTACGGATATTCATTCTTACCAATTTCCAATTTTCTGCACTTGGATAAACTCTATTGGAAAGAAAAACATAATTAATTTCACTTTTCGGGTCAGACCATGCTACCGTACCTGTAAATCCTGAGTGCCCAAAGGAAGCTTTAGATACCGCTTCAGCAGCAGGTCCACCAGTTCCGGTCACAACAGGTTTATCAAAGCCTGCACCTCTTCTATTTTTCGGACAATATTGACACCCTGTATATTCAGCAATTACTTCAGGAGACAGGTATTGCTGTCCACCATAACTTCCCTCATTTAAGAGCATTTGCATAAAACCTGCAAGATCTGTTGCACTTGAGAACAAACCTGCATGACCACCTACTCCGTTCGTCATTGCGGCCCCCATATCGTGAACATGACCATGCACCAATTGATGTCTGAAATAGGTATCTTTTTCGGTAGGTGCAATTCGACTCAAGTCAAAGTTATTCAAAGGATGGTAACCTAAAGTAGTTAATCCCATCGGTGCATAAAACTTTTCACTTACAAATTCATCTAAGGGCAAAGAAGAGGTTTTTTCAATAATTTTTTTAGTGAAATAGTATCCTAAATCTGAATATTTATATTTTTTAGAACGCAAAGGTTTAGAAAGAATTATTTTCAGGATTTCCTCTTCATAGTTGTCACGCATATACAGGTTATTGGCAACAATAGAATTCATATTTGCAAAAGGTGTTGTGGCATACAAAGAGGTATCTGGGCGTCCATTCACCAATGTTTGAGTATAGAATGGCACCCAAGGGATTAAACCAGCTTGATGGGTCATAACATCTCGCATCTTCAAATTACCATATACAGTACCACGCGTGTATTCGCCAAGGTAATCTCCTAGAGTACTGTCCAGAGAAAACTCTTTTTGATCTTGTAAATACATCAAAGAAGCCGTTGATGAAACCACTTTTGTGATGGAAGCTAAATCATATATTGTTTGGTTATCAACAGGAATTTTATTGTCGTAGGTTTGATGTCCAAAAGCACGTTGATAAATCACTTTTCCTTCTTTTGCAACCACCACCTGACAACCTGGATAAGCTTGTTCTTTAATTCCATTCAGAGCAATTGAATCAATACGGTAAAAAGCTGTATCTGATAGTCCCAATTCCATTGGTACCGTAAACTTCAATCGTGAAGCTGCAGGGGTGGTCAAACCAAATCCTTCTTGATAATCTTCGCTTAATGTAATGGGCAGTTTAGATACAGCTTGGAATCCACCAAAAATTAACTGTGCGGCTCTATTTTGTCCAGATTTTGTATTTTGAAAAGCCAAGATTACAGCATCCACATGCTCAAAGGGCAATCGATCATTAATGGCATATGGATTTCCAAAAATACTCACGTACACATTTGATTGTTCAGGCATTTGAGTCAACAATTCTCTCCAACCGTCAGGGTAACTAAAGTCATTTCTTGGCAACACCGACGGAGCAATAATGTTGACATAAATATTATCATAGTTTTTAAAAGCGAATTTATAAATCGCCCAAGCGTCTTTTGCTGTTTCCACATTGGCAATATCAGCCTTAGTATAGAAAGCTGCTGCTTCATTAAAGGCACTCCCATCCCCACCGATATTGATGATTAAATTTCTACCTGAAGCATCTTTAACGGGGATTGCATGCTCATTTTTTATGACTGTTAAAGCTTTTTCATAAATACTTAATTTCGCAAAATCAATTTTCTCTTGAGAAAGTACAGGCTTCTCGTTGTTTTCATGCACAATAGCATAATACTTAGCTCGCAAAACACGCATGGCTTTTTCATTCACTTCTTCTTCAGAAATTTCCCCTTTCTCAACAGCGATTCGTATGGCTTCGATGGATTCTTTAACTTTTGAAGGATATAGCAGAATATCATTCCCTGCCAGATAGGCTCTTTTGACAATATCTACATCCCCATAATGCTTGGTCAACGCCCTCATGTTCAATGCATCACTAATGATTAATCCATCAAATTTTAATTCCTCACGTACTATTCCTTTTATCGTTTTGGGTGATAAACTTGAAGGCAATCCAGAATCATCAAGTGCTGGAACATTAAGGTGTCCCATCATAATTGCAGAAGCTCCAATCAATCTTCCTTGTCGATAAGGCAACCAATCTATACGGCTCAATTCAACTTTAGATTTATTTACGGTTGGCAAGTCCAAATGCGAATCGACATCAGTATCACCATGGCCAGGAAAATGCTTCATACAAGTCAATACGTTGAAATTTTGCATTCCTTTGATCATTTCGTTGGATTGTTTTGAGACAAGCAACGGGTTTTCACCAAAAGACCTGAAGCCAATGACTGGATTTTTCGGATTCGTATTGATGTCAACCACAGGCGAGAAATTCAGGTGAATTCCCAATTCATTCATTTCTGCCCCCATGGCCTGAGCAATCAAATGGGTACTGGCTAAATCATTTGCTGCTCCCATCGTTAACTGAAAAGGATAACGGTCCTGATCACTGATTCTCATACTGCTTCCCCATTCTCCGTCAATTCCAACAAGCAATGGCAATACACTTTGATTCTGGAAGCGATTAATTGCAGTTTTTGTTTCTTCGGTTGTTCCTTGAAAAGTAATGATTCCTCCAATTTTATGGACACGCACCAAGGAATCGATGAGCTGTAAATGAGCTTCGCCTTTTCTAGGCGTAACTTCAACCATAAAACTTTGCGCAATCTTTTCTTCGAGGCTTAATGTTTCTAACTTCTCCAAGGCCCATTGAGGAGAAAGTCTCATGTATGCAGGTAGACCTGTAGATTCTTTTGCAGCATCATTAGGGACAACACTTTTTTGCACAGACCAACTCACGAGTCCACTGGCAAAAACAAATAAGAGTGTAAATATTGCGGTAATTTTCATGAAAGTCTAAATTCTGAGGTTTAAATATACGATATAAATCAGTCCTACTAAGCAAAATCTCTGCCGAAGTGTCACAACTTATCCACTTGGAATAAATATTGAGAACAAATATAAACAAAGCTTAAACTTCAGCTTGTGTTCATTAGAAAAATGAATAAATAAGATGCTTTAAATGATTTTAAAAACTTTAAAATTTGATGTATCTTTATGCTTTGATATAAAAAAAGTCAGAATATGCTAGAGCGAATTAGGTTCATGAAAGTGAATCGCAACAAAAGATTTGATTATACACCTCGATATTACGACGCACGAAAAGAGCGTATTCGACTGATGCAAAAAGCATACAGTGAGGAAGAGAATACTTCTCTTACTGAGCAGCAAGCACGTTTACGTGATAAAATGCACAATGCTTGGCAGTCTGAAAAATCTTATAGTCAACAATCTAGAGCGGCCAACATACGATTGGTAATAATTTTAGTTGCTTTACTTTTCGCAACCTACTTTATACTTGATTATGTTGATATTTTTGCAGCTGAAGTAATTGATTTAGAAAAACAATAAATAGAACCACAAATTAGGATTAAGGAATGTCAGAAGTAATTCGTTTACTCCCCGATAATATAGCCAACCAAATCGCCGCTGGAGAAGTTATTCAACGACCTGCCTCTGTGGTCAAAGAATTAATTGAAAACGCTGTTGATGCAGGCGCGACTAAAATAGAGTTACACATCAAAGACGCTGGTAAAACATCTATTCAAATCATTGATGATGGAAAAGGAATGTCTGAAACTGACGCCAGAATGTCATTTGAACGTCACGCTACAAGTAAAATTACCGCTGCAGCAGATTTATTCACTTTAAAAACCAAAGGATTTCGAGGTGAAGCACTTGCCTCAATTGCCGCCATTGCACATGTTGAAATGGAAACCATTGAAGAAGGCGAACAGGTTGGAACCAAAATAGAAATCGCTGGAAGTAAAATTACGTCACAAGAGCCTTGCTCTAGAGCAAAAGGGACTTCAATTTCTGTGAAGAATTTATTTTTCAATGTTCCTGCAAGACGCAACTTCTTGAAATCAGACAATGTTGAAACAAAACATATTGTTGAGGAATTTAATCGCATTGCTTTGACCCATCCAGAAGTTGGGTTTGTACTTTCACACAACGGGAACATTATCCACAGTTTAGATAGCGCAGGATTAAGAAAGCGAATTGTAGACCTTTTCGGACGAAACTTTAACAATAAACTGGTCCCCATTGAGGAGGAAACAGATTTAGTTAAAATTACTGGGTTTATTGTTAAGCCTGAATTTTCAAAAAAAACCCGTGGTGAACAGTACTTTTTTGTCAACAATCGATTTTTCAAGGACAGCTATTTTCACCATGCTGTAGTTTCAGGATATGACAATTTAATTGCCCCGAAACACTTTCCGTCTTATTTCATCTATCTTGAAGTTCCTTCGGAAACCTTAGATGTAAACGTTCATCCGACAAAAACTGAAGTTAAATTTGAAGATGGTAGAAGCATCTATAGCATCTTGAGAAGCACAATTAAATTAGCCCTAGGAAAGTACAACATTGCACCCAGTTTAGATTTTGAACACGAGCCGCAATTTGACTTATCAATTGAGCAACAAAATAGTCCGATACGACAACCTGAAGTTAAAGTAGACCCTACTTTTAATCCATTTAAGACTTCATCCGATGCTGCAGGTTCAACTTCATCCGGAACGGGTTCTTTTGGAGGTGGTTCAGGATTTAGTGGAAGTGGCTCTTCAGTTTCATCCAACAGTTTTAAGTCACTTCGTCCAAACAAAGAAGAATGGGAAGACTTTTACAAAATAACCGAAGAAGTTGAGCAAGAAGAAACAGAAGTACCAAGCAATGAAATACAATATGAAGAGCCTTTGAAGTCCAGCACCCATAAAATGCAACTTCACCGTAACTTATTATTGGTTCAGGTGAAATCTGGAGCGCTTTTGGTTCACATCAACCGTGCGAATGAGCGAATCTTATATGACGATTTAATGGAGCAATTCATGTTGTCTCCTATCGCTGGGCAACAGTTAATGTTTCCTTATGAATACAACATACAAGCCACCCAAAAGCTGGAATGGGAAAACAATTCAACACATTTAAAACGACTCGGTTTTGATTGGAATTGGCAAAACAACACCTTGGTTTTATCCAGTGTACCATCAATGCTTGAGGTAGAATACGTGACACAATGTTTAGATGCAATAATTGAAAAAATAACCCATCAAGACCTCGACAAAGGAGAACTTGTTCACGAACTCATTTTGTCACTTTCTGCTGCGGCAACCAATCATAAAAACAGAACTCTTTCTGAAGAAGAAATGAACTACTTGGTTGATCGTTTGTTCCAAAGTGAGCAACATCAATATTCTCCAAGTGGAAAAAAAATTATGAACACAATTTCAATTGAAGAATTGTACAATTATCTATCATGAATAATATACTCGGAAACATGCCCCCTGTGGTCAAAAACATTCTTCTACTGAATGTTGTCATGTACATTGTAAAAATGCTTGGAGAAATGCAAGGCATTCCAATCACCAATCTTTTGGGTGGATATGTATTTAACTCGCCTTTCTTTGAACCTTACCAAATGGTAACGCATTTTTTTATGCACGGTGATTTCTTCCACATCCTCTTTAACATGTTTGCCTTAGTCATTTTTGGAACTTCTTTAGAGCAAGTCTGGGGACCAAAACGCTTCTTTATCTTCTACATGGCAACTGCTTTAGGAGCCTTTTTCTTACATCAAATCGTTGGCTATTTTGAAGTCAAAATGATAGAAGAACAACTTGTTTCAGCTGGATATGATATTTTCCTACTGCAAGAAAAAATAGCTTTATATCGCTCTGGTTCTATTAGTACATTTGGACTTATTCCAAACACACAAGGACTTGTACAAGATTATATGGCAGGAATCTCAACACCAGTGGTAGGTGCTTCTGGAGCTGTTTACGGAGTATTGGTTGGGTTTGGATTCCTCTTCCCTAATACGCGTTTGATGCTGCTCTTTCCGCCTATCCCAATTAAGGCTAAATACCTTGTAACCATCATGGTAGGGATTGCTATTTACAACTCTTTCATCAACAACCCTGGAGACAACATTGCACATTTGGCCCATTTGGGGGGTGCTATTGTTGGATTTATCATGGTTTATATTTGGCAAAGGGACAAACGTAAATTTTATTAAACTATGAACCGTACGTTTAAAGACGAAATTAAATACCAATGGAATAACGGAGGGATGCACATCAAATTGATGGGAATCAACCTTGCCGTGTTTGTTTTGATTAAAGTTATCTTGGTTTTTGGAGCACTTTCTGTTCCACAAGGATATCTCAATCCAATGGAGAATGTTGTTTTTGACATCTTTACATTGCGCGGAGATTTTCAAGGCTTTTTGACCCACCCTTGGGGAATTATCACCAGTATTTTTGCCCATTTTGATTTTATGCACTTTGCATTTAACATGCTTTTCTTTTATTTTATCTCTCGCTTTTTTCTCCTGTATTTCTCCAATCAAAGGATGTTATACACCTATATTTTAGGGGGATTAATGGGGGGAATATTTCAAATACTAGCCTACTCCATCTTCCCAGCCCTTCAAGGGAGTCAAATTTTTGTAGTTGGTGCTTCCGGCGCTGTGAATGCAATATTTATGGCTGCTGCTTTTTATCGTCCAATGGCTGAAGTTCATCTCTTTGGAATGATCAGATTAAAAATGATTTACATTGCAGGGGCTTATATTTTATTGGATTTAATTCAAATGGGGGGCACAGATAACGTTGCGCATTTTGCCCATCTTGGAGGTGCTGCTTTCGGAATTTTATCCATTTATAACATTGACTCTAAAAAGAACGTGATCAATTTTACTAGAATCACAGTTGAAAATTTAAAAGCGAGCCTTAAAGGCAAGCCAAAAATGAAAGCACATAAAGGTGGAAAAGCAGCTGGTAAAACTACTGCGCAAAATCTTTCCGATGAGGAATACAATCTCAATAAAAAGAAAAAGCAGGCTGAAATTGATGCGATTTTAGATAAAATATCAAAGTCTGGATACGATAGTTTAACCAAGAAAGAGAAACAAATCTTGTTTGACCAAAGCAAATAAGACATGAATTGTTAACCCTTATGATTTTTAGTCTGCTCAAAATAGGAATTCGTATTGTCACACTTGGCTTTACACTCGGACTACTTTTGAGTTATGCTAGTGCATGGATATCTCCAAAATCCTTGTGGTTTTTTCAACTTTTGGGCCTCGCCTATCCCATACTTTTTGTGGGAACATTGATCTTCGCACTTCTCAACTTTATGCTCACAAAGAAATATGCCTTTTCTTTAATCGTATTGCTTCTCGGAAGTTTTACACATGCCCGGTATTTTGGTGTCAGTTTTCCTAAAAACAATGAAGCTCTAATCAGCGCTTCGAACAATGAATTGAGCATTATGTCTTTCAATGTTCGACTTTTTGATGCCTACCAATTAATTGTCCCCAAAATAGAAGACAGTAAGGCTGAGTTCACAGCCTTTTTCGAAGAAAATCCAACAGACATACTTTGTTTGCAAGAATATGCAGAAAACAAGTCTAATAATAAACTAATCTCTCCTTCCGAAATAAAGAAAATAGGCGGATATACTCACCATGTTACTACATTAACACTTGAGGCCAGGAGGATGACAATGGGACAAGCTATTTTCTCAAAATACCCCATCATTAACTCAGGTTTAATCGGAGACTCTAGCAGGAGCATCCCTAGTATTTATGCCGATATCGTCAAAGGAGAAGACACTGTTCGTATCTATAACTTTCATTTAGAAAGTATACGTTTTCAAAAGGATGAATATTCATTATTTGACAATTCTATTTCGAGTGACAAAGATTATTCACAACGAATTACCGGTTTATTAAGTAAATTAAAAGAAGCCTATCCTCCAAGAGTTCAACAAACCCGACAAATCATTTCTCATGCCGCAGAAACATCCTACCCAACACTACTATGTGGAGATTTAAACGACCCACCAACTTCCTATACCTATTCTACGATTGCAAAACAATTTAACGATGCATTTTATGCTGCAGATTTTGGAATGACCAGAACCTATGCGGGCAAAGTTCCAGCAGGTAGAATTGACTATATTTTTCACGATGATAAATGGATTCCAACAACATTCAATACACATCATGAAAAAACACTTTCAGACCATTACGCTATATCAAGCACGCTGAAAATCATAAAGTAAAAGAGGTTTGCATTTTCACTTTAAATAAGTCACTCCAGTTAAGAATAATGAATTCTTTATGACTTAAGCAAGGAACAATAAAGTCTTATTCTTCATTGTAAAGTATGTCCTATAAAAGAATGGATTAATTATTAGAACAAAGAGATGATGTAGAAGATATAAAGTCCAAGCAAAATAAATCCACTGAATCTACCTACTTTTCGCTTAAAGACCATCATTGGAAGTAGTAACAAGGCAAATCCAATCATCCATAGAATATCCCAAGACAGCACATTTTCTTCCACACCTATCGGTTTAACAATTGCTGTAAGTCCTAGAACCCCCAAAATATTAAAGATATTACTTCCAATTAAGTTACCGACAGAGATATCCGTTTCTTTCTTGTAGGCAGCCACAACACTGGTTGCTAATTCAGGAACTGATGTTCCAAAAGCGACAATTGTAATTCCGATCACATGATTAGATAAACCAACTTCTAGGGCCAAAGACTTTGCACCGCTAATCAACCAATTTGATCCAAAATAAAGTCCTAGCAGACCAATTAGTAGATACAAGATATTTTTCCAAGCTGAAATTTTCTGGGTCAAATCTTCAATCCCTGGAATTTCATCCATCTCTACCACTTGACTCTTTCGAGATTTCATAATGATAAAAGTGACAAAAATGACCAACAGCAAGAACAATATCAATCCTTCCCAGCGTTGAATATTTAAATCATAAGCAAAAACGAAGGACAAAAGAGACGCCAACACCATCATTGGCCAATCATATTTTATTGTGTTTCGGGCGACAGGCATTGGGAAAATCAAAACGGTAACACCGAGCACCAAAGCCAAATTGGCAATATTTGACCCAATCACATTTCCAATGGCTATTTCAGGTAAACCTTCACGGGCAGACTGTAAGGAAACCAGTAATTCTGGAGTGGAAGTTCCAAAAGAAACCACAGTCATTCCAATCACTAACTTTGATAGTTTTGCTTTTACAGATATTCCGACTGCTCCTTTCACCAAGAATTCCCCCCCAGCAATCAACAAAATTAATCCTATAACAATTAGAGAGATATCAATAAGCATTAGCTAATGTTTTGTTGGTCTGGTTTAATATTTGGATTTTCATTTTTAAGCTTGGTAGATTCCTCTACTTTAGGGGAAGGCACTTTCGTTGTCTCCTCTTCTCCATCTTCATCGATGGTTTTTCCAACCTCTACAGCAGATTGTTTTAGGTCCTTTGTAAATTCTTTAACAGGTGATTCAATCGTGTTTTTTGCATCATGAAGTGCTCTACTGATGTTTACATCACGCTTCATTTCTGTGGTTGTTTTACGAATTTCGTCTTGAACATCTTGGCTAGCGTCTTTGATTTGACGCATCCCTTTTCCTAACCCTCTAGCCATACCAGGAATGCTTTTCGCCCCAAAAAAGATGAGTACAAAAAGCAAGATAACGACTATTTCAGAGCCTGCAATACTATTGATGAATATTAACATGCCGCAAAGATACGAGAAATTGAGAATTGTAAGAATTTAAAGCATAAAAAAGAAGAGTTGCAAGATGAATTTAACAGTTCCCTAGAAGGATATCTTTAATTAAAATGCAATTCCGAGCGAATAAATAATACTCACCGCTCCTTTACTGAATCGTGGCAGATCTTCTATGGCTTTTATGAGTGCTTTCTGATGGTCAGGATGTAACTCGCCATATATTTGATAATCTTTTAGTCTACCTCTTGAATTAACTTCTAAATCAATCATCACACTTCTATCGAAACGATTTTCACTTTCAACAATAACGATCGGACGCAATTTTCCGGTAAAATAGTTCTGTAAAGCCCTATCACCTCCTGGATATTTAGGCACATCATCAATGGAATAAGAAGCACCGCTTCTTGCATCTTGTCCGAAAACCTGTAAAGGATTTCCTTTTTTGTCTTTTTTTGAAGAACTATTGATGTCATCAGGATTAGATTTGGCTAGGATTTGCACCTGTTGAACAGACAAGGTTATTGTTTTATTGGCCTTTGCAGATTGTGTTGAAAAACTACGGGTATTGTCTTCTGAATTTTGGCTTTCCTCATCTTCTCCAGCAGTCTTGTAGATGTTTTGATCAATAAGACTTTCCTCCTCCCACGTCAAATCTTCATTGTTTTTCTTTATTTTATCTCTCTCATCGACTTCAAGTTCTTTATTGCCCTCGATGTTTTCCTCATGCTCCAAATCTTGTATTTCTTTTTCTTCAATTTCAGCATCTGACAAACCTTCCGTTTCTGTACCAACAAGATCAGACTCAGATGGTTGGAAATTATTCTGCTCATTTTCTTGAACATGATTGTTCATCGACAAGGCTTTTTTCGAATATAAAGCTTCAGGCTTTTCCGTTTTAAACAGAAATACCGCTCCCAACAGGATAGCCAAAGCGCTTAACCCTATCCATACTCTGTATTTAGTCCAGAATCCTAATTCAGAAAAATAAGTATCGGATAACCTTTGAGCAGTTCTTTTAGAAATCGATTGGACAGCAGAAGATTTAATTTGTGTAGAACTTTCAACCACTGCCCTTACCATTGGATTGTCCTTCATCAGTTGATCAATCCATTGCTTTTCAACAGCAGACAAATCACCTTTCCGATACGCTACCAAGGTCTCAAACGAGGGTAATTCATGATATTTCATTGACTGACTTGACATTTCGTTTTTCTAATTCTATTTTAAATTTCCTTTTCCCATTTTGCAAGTGACTTTTCACTTCTTTTTCAGAAATAGCTAATTCCATTGAAATTTCTTTATAGCTTTTATCATTTAAGTAAAACGCTTCAACACATTGTGACTGTATGGGCTTCAAAGATTCGAGAACTTCCTTCACCAATTCATTGATTTCTTCTTCTCTGTTATTAAAAAGTTGGTCAAACAAGCCTTCACCATGTTCTTGGTCATGAAACCCTTCAATCAATTCATCACCTTGATTTCTTCTCCTGCTGCGTTTTAATTTCAACAAGTGATTTCTCACCACCGAATAATACCAACCTCCAAAATTTTTAACCTCTGCAGTTTTCAAATCTTTGTACAGCAATTCAAAACATTCCATCACAGCATCTTCTGCATCACTTTCATTTTTCAAATAGTTTAAGGCTAGAGAAACCGTCATCTCGTTATACCGCTCAAACAATAATCCCGCGTAATAGCTATCTTTTGAAGCTTGGAATTTCATCACCAATTCTTCATCAGAATACTGCGTATATTTTCTAAGCAATTGTAGTAGCACGTAGTTTTTGTTATTTTTCTTTAGCTTAAACTTATACTATTTCTGTTTAAAAGGGAAGTTTAATCCATAAATTCCATAAAAAAACTCAACTTTATTTTCCTTCCATTCAAAAAACACGCTTTTACCCTTTGAAAAAACAGTCACTTTTGTCAGAATAAACACCTTTGTGCCATTAAAACAAAAGAAAAGTGAAATTTACTATGCATACCTTGTAAAATTATGCTGAAAAGAGGAATCTTTTTATATTTTTGTGGAAGACATTAAAACAAAAAACATATAATATGAAAATACTTGTTTGTATAAGTAAAGCTCCAGATACAACCACAAAGATTTCCTTCACTGATGGTGATACGAAATTTGACGAAGGTGGTGTTAAATATATCGTGAATCCTTACGATGAGTGGTATGCACTTGTTAAAGGTATTGAATTAAAAGAAGCGCATGGAGGAAGTGTAACTACAATTACTGTAGGAACAGCTGAAGACGATGCTACAATTCGTAAAGCATTAGCGATTGGCGCGGATGACGCAGTACGTGTTGATGTAAAAGCTGAGGATGCAGGTCAAGTTGCTGCTGAAATAGCAAACTTCGCAAAAGAAGGTGCTTACGATTTAGTTTTGTTAGGAAAAGAAACGATTGATTACAACGGATCTCAAGTTGGAGGAATGTTGGCAGAGCATTTAGACATGCCTTTCATTTCACTTGCTGAGCGTATGGAAGTCAATGGTAGTACAGCCACTTTAGATAAAGAGATCGTTGGTGGTGTTCAAACTGTAGAAGCAGACTTGCCATTGGTTGTAAGTTGTGCTAAAGGAATGGCAGAACAGCGAATCCCAAATATGCGTGGAATTATGGCTGCACGAACTAAACCACTAAAAGTAGTTGAAGCATCAAACGCGGCAAAACAAACTTCATTTGTAAAATATGGTTTACCTGCTCCAAAATCTGCAGTTAAATTAATTGATCCAAACAACATGGATGAATTGGTTGAATTGTTACACAACGAAGCAAAAGTAATATAAGTACATCGCTAAAAGAAAAAAATTATGTCAGTATTAGTATATATAAACAGTAACGGTGAAAAGATTGCTAAAAGTGCATTTGAAGCGGTTACTTACGCAAAAAAATTAGGAGAAGTTACAGTTGTAACCAATGGAAAAACAGACGATTCAACACTTGCACAGCTTGGAAAATATGGAGCGAGTAAAGTTTTAGTTGACCGTTCATTTGAAGGAATTGACGAACAACAATTAACAAGAATGGTGGCTACTGCAGCAGAAAAAGAAGGAGCAAACACAATTGTTTTCTCTAACGACTTAATAGGAAAAGCAGTTGCCCCTCGACTTTCAGTTAAGATGAATGCAGGATTAGTTGCTGGTGCGACCGGAGTTCCGCAAGAAGACGGTACCATTCCAGTAAATGTATTTTCTGGGAAAGCACACGGATTTGTAAAAGTAAACACAGATAAAAAAATTATCGCTTTACTTCCAAATTCAATTCAACCAGAAGAAACAGGAGCTGACGCAGCTGTAGAGGAATTTTCTGGAAATGCAGGAGATACTAGAGTAACTGTTAAAGACACCAAATTCCCTGAAGGAGATATTCCACTACCAGAAGCAGAGTTAGTGGTTTCAGGAGGACGTGGATTAAAAGGTCCAGAAAATTGGAACCTTATATTAGATCTTGCAAAAGAACTAGGAGCAGCAACAGCTTGTTCTCGTCCAGTAGCTGATTCAGGATGGCGCCCTCACCACGAACACGTGGGTCAAACAGGAGTTGCTATTAGTCCAAACCTTTACATCGCAGCAGGAATTTCTGGAGCAATTCAGCATTTAGCAGGTGTAAACAGATCTAAAGTAATTGTTGTAATCAATACCGATGACGAAGCACCTTTCTTTAAAGCTGCAGATTACGGTGTGGTTGGAGATGCCTTTGAAGTATTGCCTCGTTTATTAGATGCAGTAAAAAAATTCAAGGCTTCGAACTAATCATTCGATAATAAATATTATTTTTACGTGATATCAAATTAGGGAGGCAAAAGCTTCCCTAATTTGTTATACCAATTTGATTTTATAAGCTGGTATAATTATACTAATATAGTGTGTACTGAATAACTTCTTTCATAAGAGCGCTCAGTATCATACAAAAATGATGACCTTTAGCCAAGTATGGAAAAAGTAAAATTGGAAATTATTGGATTATCCTACAGTCAGACACAATCTGGTGCATACGCTCTAGTTCTTTCTGAAGTGAATGGAGTGAGAAGACTTCCTATAATAATAGGTGGTTTTGAAGCGCAAGCAATTGCTATAGAATTAGAGAACATGGTTCCCTCTCGACCCTTAACACACGATTTATTTAAAAATTTTGCTGAGGCATTCAACATTAAAGTGAAGGAGGTTATAATATACAATTTAAAAGAAGGTATATTTTATTCTAAATTGATCTGCGATAAAGAAGGTAAAGAAGTTGAAATTGACGCTCGTACTTCTGATGCCATAGCCCTTGCTGTACGTTTTAAATGCAATGTCTTTACTTATGAATCAATTTTAGGATCAGCAGGAATTCAACTCGACCAAGAAGATGAAGAATCTGGAATTGCAACACCAATAGAAGACCCGAAAAAAAGTTCTTCTGGCAAAAAAGACAAATCAGACCTTTCAGGATTAACCATTAAAGAGTTAGAAACACGTCTAGAACGTGCTGTTGAGGCAGAAAACTATGAGCTCGCATCAAAAATTAGAGATGAAATTAACAAACGTACTTCCTAAACTACTCCTTTTATCACTGGTATTTCTTACTACTGTTTTTGGTTTAAATGCCCAAGAAAGTAATAAGGAAAACGAGGACCAACAATGGTTCCGAAGAAACTTTTCTCTGCAATTAAATGAAAATGGTACTTTTAAGACCAATGACACATTGTTGACTTATCAAAAGTCTGGAAGTTATGTTTTGGATGAGAATGAATTAATTCTCAGCAGTAGCACATCAGACACCACTACAATCACAGAAGTTTTTCCTATTCTCACCTTAGAAGACGGGAAATTCGCCCTTGATAATCAAAGTAAAAGAGTAACCTATTTAAAAGAAAACAAAACATTAGCAACATCGCTCTCTTTTGGAAGCATCGCACGTGGTTTATTAGGTGTAACGGCATTGATTTTTATTGCTTTTTTACTTAGTAAAAACAGAAGACGCATTAATTGGCCCTTAGTTATCAAAGGTATACTACTTCAGGTTGTACTGGCCTTATTGATTTTAAAAGTCCCTTTTATTGAAACTATTTTCAACTTTATCTCAAAAGGATTTGTAAAAGTGGTTGACATGGCCCATGAAGGAGCATTATTCGTTTTCAGTAGTGTAATTACTGGTGATATGTCTCCTATCGTTATGAACTTTGCTACTTGGGTATTGCCTTCTGTTATTTTCTTTTCTGCCTTGACCAGCTTACTCTATTATTGGGGTATACTCCAAAAGATTGTCTACGGAATGGCCTGGGTGATGAAACGCATTATGGGCTTATCTGGTGCTGAAAGTGTTTCTGCCGCTGGTAATGTCTTTTTAGGTCAAACAGAAGCTCCATTGTTGGTTAAACCTTACCTTGGAAAAATGACAGAAAGTGAAATCCTCTGCTTAATGGCTGGAGGAATGGCGACCATCGCTGGTGGAGTGCTTGCTGCTTACATCGGATTCCTGGGGGGTGACGATCCTGAACAAAAAGTATTTTTCGCCAAACATTTACTGACTGCCTCATTAATGTCTGCTCCTGCTGCTATTGTTTTTTCTAAAATATTATTGCCAGAAACTGAAGAAATCAATACCGACTTAACCATTTCTAAAAACAAACTTGGAGTGAATTCATTGGAGGCTATTGCCAACGGAACGGTTGACGGATTAAAATTAGCGGTCAATGTTGCAGCAATGCTTATTGTATTTATTTCATTAATTGCACTGGCTAACTTTATGTTAGGGAAAGTTGGACACTACACAGGATTGAATGATATTATTGCAAGCAGTTCTTCACTCTATACTGAATTATCGTTTCAGTACATTGTAGGAAACGCCCTCTCTCCTATTGCTTGGTTAATGGGGGTTCCTTGGCAAGACAGTATGATTATTGGACAACTTTTGGGTGAAAAGACCATCATCAATGAATTTGTTGCTTATCCACATTTAGGGGAGTTACAAGACGAAATTTCAGGCAAATCGGTAATTATTGGTACTTATGTTCTCTGTGGATTTGCAAACTTTGCATCGATCGGTATTCAAGTGGGAGGAATTGGTGCCATTGCCCCCAGTAAAAAACCTGTTTTAGCAAAATATGGAGTGTTATCTCTCATCGCTGGAACGTTAGCATGTATGCTTACTGCTACCATGGTAGGAATGTTATTCTAAAAAATTATTCAAGATGAATTTTAAGGGAGAATTAAGAAAAATGTTGGTTGACTTCAACAGTGAAAATGTTGTACAGTATGAAATGCTATTTTTCAATACTGAAACGCAAGAAAAGGAAAGCCTCCCTATGAATGAACTTATAGGTAAGTCTATATCGTTCGAATTTACAGGTAACATTTATTGTAAAAATTGTGGTACGAAGACAAAAACTTCATTTAATCAAGGATTTTGTTATCCCTGCTTTAAAGATGCTCCAGAGTCAGCTGAATGTATTATTCGTCCAGAACTTTGTCGTGCACACTTAGGCGAAGGAAGAGATGTAGAATGGGAAGAAAGAAATCACAATCAACCTCACATCGTATATTTAGCAGCTAGTGATGTTGTAAAAGTTGGGGTTACACGAGCAACTCAAATTCCAACACGTTGGATAGATCAGGGTGCGAATGAAGCCATAATTCTAGCCGAAACACCGAACCGTTATTTAGCAGGAGTCCTAGAGGTTGCTTTAAAGTCAGAATTCACAGACAAAACCAACTGGCGTAAAATGCTTCGTAATGATGTAGATGAAAACATTGATTTAGAAGAAACAAAGTGGCAATTAGAGGAATTACTTCCAGAAGATCTTGCGCAATACATCAGTGAAGAAGATGATTTAACCAACATCAACTATCCTGTCATAGAATTTCCAACAAAAATTAAAAGTGTTAACCTTGATAAATTGCCTTCCATTTCAGGAAAATTAATGGGAATAAAAGGCCAGTACTTTTTACTTGATGGTGATCGCGTAATGAACATCAGAAGGCACACCAGCTATGAGGTTGAGTTTGAAGTGAAGGATTAATCTCGCCCAACATCATCATTGTGAATTCTTTAATGAGGTTAGCCAAGAAAAGTTAAGCTTTTAAATGCCTTTGAAAGTGTTTCGATTTTATGTATTTTCACAGGAGAAAAAATCAGTAAGCAATCTTACGCGATCAACTCAGTGAAGCATCCATAAACTATGAAGAATACATTAACACAGTTCCAGGTTACAGTTTTGTTATTAATTATCGGAACTCTACTAATTCCTAATATTGGACATGCACAAATTAAAGATAAGCAAGTCCACACTGTTGCTCCCTTACCAGAGTTGTCTTTAGATACCACACGCATTGTCGAAGTTGTTTTAAAAGACACCTTGATTATCGCAGGTGTAGGTGACATCATGTTAGGAACAAACTTTCCCAATTCTAGTTATTTACCTCCTGAAGGAAGAAGCTTGTTGGCTCCAGTTGCACATTTATTGACTGAACCCGATTGTACATTTGGAAACTTAGAAGGCACAGTTTTAAATGAAGGCGGCGATGTGAAAAAATGTAGTGATTCTACGAAATGTTATGCTTTTAGAATGCCGGAAGATATTGCATGGGACCTCAAACCACATGGCTTTGACTTAATCAGCATTGCCAATAACCACGTCGGGGATTTCGGCACACCTGGAAGAGAAAATACTGTACGCTTCTTAGACAGTATGGGTGTGGCTTATGCCGGACTTGAAGCTTATCCGTGGGATACCATAAAGATTGATGGAGTTATATATGGACTTGCCGCTTTTTCTCCGAATACAGGAACTGTAAAAATTCATAATTACGAATTGGCCAAAGCAATTGTTCAACATTTGGATAGTATTTCAGACCTTGTAATTGTATCTTTTCATGGAGGCGCCGAAGGAGCAAGTAAAACCAATGTTCCTCGAGCAACCGAAATGTTTTATGGTGAAAACAGAGGTGATGTATTTAAATTCTCAAGGTGGGTGGTTGATCATGGAGCAGATATCGTATTCGGTCATGGACCTCATGTCACAAGAGCAATGGAGGTCTACAAGGATCGTTTTATTGCCTACAGTCTTGGGAATTTTGCAACCTATGGTAGATTTAATTTAAGAGGGATTAGTGGAGTAGCACCGATTGTTCACGTTTACACGCACAGAGATGGTACTTTTATCAAAGGAAAACTACACTCGACAAAGCAATTGGGTCAAGGTGGTCCGATTTTAGACCCAGACAATACTGCTGTCAAAGAAGTTCAACGACTGAACAAAGAAGATTTTCCTGAAAACGATTTAATTATTGAAGACAACGGTAGTTTTTATTTACCTAAAGCGAATTAGAGAAGATCGAAAATCTCTTCGTATGCTAATCGTTTAGCAAATAAAATGCGTTTTTTATAGTAAGAACTCTCATGTAATTTATCGACAACAACGCCTCGACTTGTAGCATGAAGTAACAACACCTCTTTTCCTGAGCCTTCAATAACATAAGCCACATGACCGATTGAGTTCGAATTTACATTTCTCCCTTTGAAGAAAATTAAATCTCCTTTGGTGACCTGTTCTAAATCAATTTTATGTCCTAGCTGGGCCAATCCACGACTAGTCCTGGCAACTTCTCCTCCCTGACTTTTGAACATATATTGAAGCAATCCTGAGCAATCAATTCCTTTTTCAGTATTACCAGCATATTTGTATGGTGTTCCTAACAATTGCTTACCTGTGCTGATCAAAGTATCAATTAAGTGCTCTTCGATTTGACATTCTAATTGAACTTCAGAATGAATATGTGTAGTATCTATTTCTGGATTAGACCAGCTTAGTGTCGATAAAACTATGATTGAAAAAACATTCATAAAATATTATTTGTGCTACATTAACTCGGCAAAGTTAAGCGAAAATCCAAGATATTTCCACAACTAACTGAAAATTAACAAAATTAGAAATGCGTGATTTTGTATTTTTTTTAAGTCCTTAAATAAAACCACAAACAACTATAACGTATTGTAATGGAATTCTTTGGTCACATTTTTATAAGTCTCAGTATATTTTCCTTCCTCATCCCTAATGGTAAAAGTAGATTCTGACATAGCCTTAATTTTCTTTTTTGAGAAGGTCAACACATCACGAACATGTCGGTTGGGTTTACCAAAAATCTTAATCCTCTGAGTGAAGTGTAAATTTAATTGAAGATGATTTAAGATTAAGCTTTCAGTTCTTTCAGCAGGAACAATTAACCACAACTCTCCTTCTTGACTCAACAAATTTGCTGAATGATTGATTAATTCTTGCACAGACATACTGTCTTCATGTCTGGCCAAACTTCTTTGCTGATCAGCAGAAGGCATTTTAGAATTAAAATAAGGAGGATTAGAAACAATTAAGTCAAATTGCACAGAAGGTCGATAGGCCAAGTAGTTTTTATGTAAAGCGTCAAAGTGATTAGGAAAGTTGGCTGCATCGAAATTTTCTTGTGCTTGCACAACTGCCTGTTTATCGATGTCTATTCCTGTCACCTTTCCATGTGGAAATTTTTGGGCCAACATAAGTGCAATCACACCACACCCCGTTCCAACATCCAGAATCTCATTGGGGAAATTTCCACGTACCAAAGCCCCAAGAACCATTGCGTCAGTACCTACTTTTTGAGGCACATGCAATTGATTAACATTAAAGTGTTTGAATTTAAACAGTGACAATAGAGCAATTATTTAAAGAGGAAATCATGGACTACTCCAAATACATCTCAATTAATCCTTCTGCCGCTTTAACGTACAACTCTTGTTGTTCGCGGTCAACTTTTTGGACCAAATCATTTCCCAAAGGCAAAAGCACTTCTTTATCCAGTTCATTATTCTGAACCTGTAAAAGCGGATTAATTTTATAATCCATCACTTGCACCACCTCACCTACTTCACCATAATTTTCATCAATTACTTTAAAACCGATGATTTCATGATCATAAAAGTTTTTACCCGAAAGAGGAGGAAGCAATTCTAGAGGAAGAAAAAGTTCTTTTTTAAGGATAAGCTTAGCGTCATTTTCAGAATCAACACCTTCAAACTTCACTTTAGCAAAGCCTTTGTCTTTCATATCGATGCGCTCCACGAAGAATGGAGTTAGGATTCCGTCTAAATCAATATAAACCGCATCTAAGGTCGCATAATCTTCTGGATTTGTTGCATCAAAAAAAAGCGAAACTTCACCTTTATAACTGTGAAGTTTCGCTACGTAACCTAAATTAAAGCAATCCGCTTTATTCATTTTTTAAACGATTTATGAGAATTACTTCTCTTCTTTTTCGTCTTCTTTTTTCTCTTCAGCAGCTGGTGCTTCCGGAGCCTCTTCAGTTGCTTCAGCAGCTGGAGTTTCTTCAGCTACCTCTTCTTCTGCAGGTGCATTCTTCGCAGCCAATTCTTTAGCGCGTGCTTCGCTTGTTGCTTTTTCAGCAGCTAAACGCTCAGCCTCAGCTTTTTTCATTGACTCAGAATGTCCTTCTGACTTCTTAGAGATTTTAGATTCTTTATCTTTCAACCATGCTTCAAATTTCTTTTCAACATCAGCTTCAGTTAAAGCACCTTTTTTTACACCTTTCAATAAGTGATTTTTGTATAATACACCTTTGTACGACAAAATCGCACGTGCTGTATCAGACATTTCTGCACCTGTTGTTACCCAATTTAATGTTTTATCGAAATCGATATCAATTGTAGCTGGGTTTGTATTAGGATTGTATGTTCCTAATTTTTCGATGAAGCGTCCATCACGTGGTGCACGTGAATCTGCTACTACTACGTGGTAAAAAGCATATCCTTTCTTACCGTGTCTTTGCAATCTAATTTTTGTTGCCATAATGTTTTATTGGTTGGAGTGCGAAACTCCTATTAATAAATTAGTTTATTTAAGTCGACAAAGATAGTGGTATTATTTTAAATAAATGAAAAATGTTTAATTATAATGAAAAAATATATTCAATAGAAACTAAACATCAGCAACAGCTCTCAGATCGGACTCTTATTCATTTACAAGTAAAGTCTATTCTTTAATTTCAACCTTCCTAAGCATATTCAGCCAATTCCATCCAACGCTCTGTTTTTTCTTCAAGCTCCAACATCAATTCACCAAGTCGTTTACTGGCTTCATTTAGTTCGTCCGAAGAAACCTCACCACTTGAGAGTACAAGTGTTAAATTTTCTTTTTCGGTTTCTAATTTTTCCACCTCTGCGTCTAGTTTTTCAAACTCTTGTTTTTCTTTAAAGCTCAACTTACGTTTTTCCTTTTCTTTTGGCACTGTCTTCACTGCTTCTTTCTCCACAGGCGCTTTTGCAGATTGAGCTTTTTCAAACCTTCTTTCCGCTTGATCTTCGAGTAGTTCAGCCTTAAGTTTATCCCTATATACTGTATAGTTTCCAGTAATGTCCTTTATTTTCGCATCGCCTTCAAAGACGAAGATATGATCGACCATTTTGTCCATAAAATAACGGTCATGCGAAACAACAATTAAACAACCTTGGAAATTTTTAAGGTAATCTTCCAATACTCCTAAAATATAGATGTCTAAATCATTGGTAGGTTCATCAAGAATTAAAAAGTTCGGATTGCTCATCAAAACTTTCATCAACTTTAATCGGCGTTGCTCTCCCCCACTTAATTTGTAAACATAATTATAATGCATACTTCTAGGGAAAAGGAATTTCTCTAAGAATTGAGCAGCAGACATTTCTCGGCCTTTTTCTAATGGAATAAATTCTGCTACTTCACGAATTACATCAATTACTTTCATGTTCTCATCCACCTCAATATTGGCTTGAGAATAATATCCAAAAACAACTGTATCACCGATCACTACCTTCCCTGAATCTGGCTGTTCCTCTCCAGTAATGATACGTAGAAGGGTCGATTTACCCACTCCATTTGGACCTACAATTCCTAATCGTTCTTGACGTTTAAAGGTATAGCTTAACTTATCAAGTATTTTTAATCCAGGATAGCTTTTTGAGATGTTGTGAAGCTCTAAGATTTTTGTCCCCAAACGTTCCATTTTAATTGGAATCTCAAGTTCTTCCTTATCAATATTTTGACTGGCTGTTTTCTTTATCCCTTCAAAAGCATCTGTTCTGGCTTTTTGTTTTGTACCACGTGCTTTTGGTTGTCTTCTAATCCACTGCAGCTCCTTTTTGAACAAACTTCTCGCTTTCCCTACTTCAATTGCTCTATTTTCCTCTCGCTCTGCTTTTTTCTCCAAATAATAAGAGAAGTTCCCTTTGTAACGGTACAATTGCTGGTCCTCCAACTCATAAATCACATCTGTAATAACCTCTAAAAAGTAACGGTCGTGCGTCACCATAAAAATAGTAGACTTCGATTTTGAAAGGTATTCTTCCAACCATTCAATCATGTCTAAATCAAGGTGGTTTGTAGGTTCATCGAGGAATAAAAAGTCAGGCTCAGAAATCAATACTTTCGCTAAAGCAACACGCTTGCGCTGCCCTCCTGACAAAGTACTTACCTTAGCCTCATGATTATCTAGTTTTAATTTAGACAAAACTTGCTCAACTAAACTGTCTAAATCCCATGCATTTAATTCTGAAATGGCCTCAAATAAATTCGCCATTCCCTCTTCGTCGTTATCTCGTACTGCTTTGGAATACTTTTTAAAAACGTTCAGTTTAGGTAAATCATGATCAAAAACTTCTTCGTAAATGGTGTTTTCAGGATTCAAGTCATCGGCTTGTTGCAAATAAGAAATATTGATGTCATTTCTAAACACCACCCGACCGCTATCATAAGGTTCCTCCCCCATCAAGCAACGAATCAAGGTCGATTTCCCACTACCGTTTTTAGCGACTAGTGCTACTTTCTGACCTTGGTCTATACCAAAACTCAAGTCCTCAAATATCGTACGATCACCATACGACTTTGTTAATTGTTCAACTGATAAATAATTCATTAACGGATACGATCTATAGATTTAATCAGTCGTAAATCACGACGAATTCCAATGTTTGCCAAGAAAGAAAAGGCCAAGGCGATGATGATACAATAAAAACCAAACCCTAACTGTGCACTGACAGTATAGGCATCTGATTCTGGTAATGTATTGCTCTTTAACAAGTTGTACAATACGATGGTCACACCAAATAAAATAAAGTTAACTACGAATAAAATTCGTCCCAATTGCAATTGTCTTTTCAAATTTTTATATCCCATCAATACAACAACGGTAAACATGGACAATAAAATGGTGATGGAGTAAAATGGAAAATAAAATGTAGGTACCCCTTCCATTTTGTCTATAATTTCAATCTTTCCTGTGGCATGTTTTAACAACTCTGTGTTCTCATCAGTCAACTCACCTTTTAGATAAATGTCTCTTTGAACACCATAACCATTCCCATGACAAATCATTTCAAATTGGTCTTTCTGCTCTGCTTTAGTCACAAAAACATCTGTTCCAATACTTAAAAAAATCAATGCCACTAAAGTCAGCAATAAATAAATGGATTGAACGCGTTGAATCATAGTTTAATTTTTGAGCAAAGATAGGTTTTTTAATTGAATATTTAACGGGGAAATTCGTACAAGAAATAAGCAAAATCAAGCCAGAAACACAAGAAGGTATATTTTAATGCTACACATCTTAAAATGAATTAATATATTTGAACTCTACTGATTCAACAATTAATCAGCAACTTACTCATAACGAACCCATGAAGTCGATCTCAATCAACTGGATTTCTAAATACGCGATATTCATAATTATTTTGCTCAGCATTGTATCAAGAATGCCACAGCTTTTTTCCGAACATTTAATTCTTGATGGCGATGAGTGTATCGTTGGCTTAATGGCTAAACATTTTCTAGAATCGAAGGAAGTCCCTTTTTTTTTCTATGGTCAATCTTACGGGTTCTCATTTATAGAAGTGCTTTTTATTCGGGTGTTCTATTTCTTTTTAGGACCAACAGAAATGGCCGTGAAATTAGCCATGCTTTCTATGTGGACAATCGGAGTTGTATTTTTTTATAAAACACTAAAAGCAATAGGCTTCAAGTACAATGTTTGGATTCCTTTACTCATCACTCTTTTATTTATCTTCTCACCTTCCTTCGCTGCTTGGTCTATGAAAGCAAGAGGTGGATACATGACTTCTTTTCTTTTGTCTTCCATTGTAAGTTATCTGTTGTTGCAGGAAAAGTCCTCCATAAAATTGTCCCGTGCGGTACTGATTGGGTTTTTGCTCGTCATTATTTATCAATCTCAAGCTTTATGGCTGGCTGGATTAGCGCCTTTTATTGCTTATCACCTTTACCAAAAGAAAAGCGTTCGTTATGGCCTAACAATGGGAGGTGGAATTTTAGTCACAGCGATAGGTTTTTATATGATTAAATTGGGATTATCTGATTTTTGGTCTCCAAAAGTACTGGGATGGCCCACACTTAGTGTTGAGTCTTTTATCTCCATACTCGATAAAATGTACATTCATTTTACAGGGTTTTATTATCTAGGGGATACCATGACTCCTAATTTCATTACAAGACTTTTATCAATGGTAATGATGGCTGCCATTTTCATAGCGATTTTAGTCAGCGCATTTTTCATTTACAAAAAGAAGCAAACAAATTCTTTGCTCCCTATTTCCTTAATATCCGTACTTTTTTCCCTGGGATATATTTTATTGATTTCATGGTTAGGTCCAAGATATTTCCTTCCACTAACAGGCTTTGCATTAATTTTATTTTCACTCGTCATGGACCAAATCAAAAGAAAAACAATTGTCAACACAATACTTGGTGTATGGATATTGATGGGCGTTTATTCGCTCTACGACTTTAAAAACTTTGCTTTTGAGGACAAAGCTTCGCTGACCCAGCTCGTGGCTAAGTTGGAGGAAAGGAAAATCAGTCATGTGTTTTGTGAAGGTGCCTTACTGCAATGGCAGATCAATTTTTATTCAAATGAAAAAACCATTGCTCGTTATACTTCTAATGTGGACCGTTACCCTAAATATATCGCTGCGGTCGATTCTGCTCAAATCCACAGTCCAAATCAAACAGGTATTGTTGGTTATTATTACGAAGGATTAATCAAACCTTCTAAAGATTTTAGTGAAATCAACAAAAGATATTACATCTTGTCACCGGTTTCCAAAGAATTTCTCGAATACAGAAACTTCGATTTAACTAGACCATGATTGATAACGAACCCACTTTAGACTAAACGCTCCATAGATTCACATGAAAATAAAATTTTATGGTTATAAAAGAAGCCAAAGCGAGATGCACTAATTCCAAGTCCTACCGAGAACATAATTTTAACACTATTTGAGACCAATAAAACATTATACTTCAGAAGGGGCTTTCGCTAGAATAAACTTTGTTATACTTTCCTTCCAAGTTCTCGCTTTTCCTACCTTCAAAACGAATCAAATTATGTATATTGGCCTCCCAAGAAAAAGTGAAGATAATGGAAGACAATAAAGTACTGAATTACATTAAGGATGTGTTAGAAACTATGCCAGAAGGTTGGTTAACTACAACAACTCATCGATTAGATATTTACAATGAAGAATTAGCCAAAACACAATTTTTGGAGCAATTTGAGGACTTATTTAAGAAGAATAATTCCGAAACTTCGGCATTAAGTGAATTACCAACGGCTTATGATTACATACGATTAGGACATCCATTGTCAAGTGTTTTAGAATGGACGCTTGCAAAACTGCATCATTTAAAAGCTGAAAACATCATTGCCTTTGATTCAAAAACGATTCCTGTTTTGGCTGTATTGAGGAAGAATTTATTTGACCAGAAAAAAACACAGATTTTATATACCGGAGAATTACCAGCGCAATTTGATGCTGAAATTATCCGCGAGGTTTATGGATATTCATTTGAATTAAAGCAAGTTAAAAATGTAAATGACGTTACATCATTCGAAGGAAGTACTGTTTTTATTTCAGAGCATGAAAAAACAAGTACAATCGAACTCAATCCAAACATTGATTTCTATGTGCAGAACTATGCTCACTTAGGAAGTATTCTAATGGTTAATGGGGAGAAAAACGAAAGTTACATTGCCGACATTCAACATGTAAGAAGAAGAGAAACTATCGCTATGACTCCTGCAAATTGTCATTATGCGTTAAAATCACTCACAGAAAACAAAGCAATTGAGCCCATCAATACAAACGTGTTTGAATCCGATAAATCGAGTGTTGTCGACTCCATCAACAAAGTAACGGGCACCACTTCAAAAGCTCTAGTTGCTTCAAGTGGACTCTCCATTCAATATGCAATTATGATGGGACTGATCGATGATGCGCAGTCGAATCACCCTGGAAAAGGAATCAAGTTTATTGTTCCGCCTAACTGTTATGGAGGTACGAATGACCAAGCCCGAAGAGTTGCAGCATGCTTAGACAATGTAGATATTGTTGACCTTCCTGTGGATGGAGATAATGATATGGTTCAAAGTGTTGAGAAAGTATTGACAAAAATAGCAGATGAGGACGCAGTTCCTTACATTATTGCAGAAATCCCTACCAATCCAAGGGTTGAAGTTCCAGACCTTCAGGCGTTAAAAGCAGCTTTGAGCAAAGAAAGAAAAACCACGAAGGGAACAAAAGCAATAGATCCGGTATTTATATTGGACCAAACATTTTGTCCTAATGTCCACTTCTTAGGAGAAGGTGAAATTCTATCTACGGTGCGTACCATTTCTTTTGCAAGTGGTTCTAAGTTTCCAAGTGGAGGATTGGTTACAGCAGGTTACTGTGTCGGTAATCCATTAACAGATGCGCTTATCGAGAAAATTGAATTACACTTAGACCTTTGTGACAATGAGGCTACCGCATATCAATACGAAGTCTTGGCCAAACAATTACCGTCAATGAATCAAAGAATTGTTGATGCTTACAAAAACACACGTGAGTTTGTCAACTTTATTCATGAAGTATTGCCTGCAGCAAAAATCAATTTCGTTTCTGAGGCATTGGCTGAACAAGGATTCACACCATCGGTTTTTTCACTTGACCTTCCAACTAAGGGAGATACAGATGAAGAAAGAGAAACTTATAAAAGGGCATTGAATTTAAAGCTCATTAATTTAATGATTACAGAAATTCCAAACGAAAGTAAGTTTTGTGTGAGCTATGGTCAATTGAAAGGCTGCTATTGGACTATTCCTGCAACATCTACACAAGGGACAACAAAAGAAGGTGACAAAGACTACATTGTCCGTGCTTCACTATCTGGAAAAATGGACCTTGAATTACATAAAAAAGTATTTACTGATTTTGTAAACAGCATCTAAATAAAAACGAAGGGAGGTAGAAAAACCTCCCTTTTTCATATTCATCCAATGAAAATCATACTTCAAACAGATCGTTTAATTTTAAGGGAGCTTGTGCCTTCTGACCTTGACGCTGTGTTTGCACTTGATTCAGACCCAGAGGTTCATAAATTCATTGGGAATCGGCCTGCAACAAGTAAACTCGATGCCATTCAATCCATTGAGGATAAAATAGCGCAATATAAAACGCATGGTGTTGGGCGATGGGCAATTATAGATAAGCAAAGCAATGCATTCCTTGGTTGGGCAGGTTTAAAATTTATTTGCGATGAGACCAACAAGATCAGTAATTATTACGATTTAGGGTACCGACTTCATCCGCGTATTTGGGGACAAGGGATCGCAACAGAAGCAGCGAAAGCCATTTTGGCTTATGGTTTTTCGGAACTCAATATCGACACTATTTATGCAATGGCAGAAGAAGAACATTTTGCATCTCACAGGGTGCTTGAGAAAATCGGCATGAGGTGTTTGGAGCTTATTAACTTTGAAGGAAAGCAGTACAAATGGTTTGCCTTGAATAAGCTAGATTTTTTATAATCTTACTCTCAGGATATTTTATACACTATAATAGAATTGGAACAATTCCGGTTTTCCGTAAAGTGGTTAAGGCTAAGAAAGAAAGCCCATTTGATTCTGATTTTAACACTTGCAACCCTAAGCGAGTCAATTGCGCTCCCATGCTAACGAAAACGCAGCATCATTGTTTTTTGTCTTTAAATAGAATTTGGTAGAGTAAGAATAATCCAATTAAAGCTGCAAATACAAAAAGCAAGAAAGCAAAAGCGGGATAACCTCCAATTGTCCATGAACTAGGGATACGCGCCATTAGCGCAGCTCCCATTATCAGCGCAGCGATAATTAATCCAGCCGTAATTCGGTTGGCCACTTTTTGAAAAGCATCGGTAAATCTCTCCTCGTCAATTGTATCCACCTTAACCCGGATTTTATTTTCCGCTAAATTTTCTGAAAATTTATTCAAGCGAAAAGGAAGGTTTTCTGTTAAATCTTTCATTTCTAAAAATAGCTCCATCAGATTTCCCGGCTTGATATTGTCTTTGACTTTTTTTTTCATCAAATATTTCACGTACTCTTTCACAGTTTTCTGCATATCATATTCAGGAGTCAGTGTCGCAACAATTTGATCCATATTTAATAAAATCTTTCCCAACACATTTAAATTCACAGGAATATGTATGTTCTGCTTTGCCGCCATTTGATTAATTTCAATCAGGGTTCTTCCAGTTTTTAGGTCTTTAGCGATTTGGTTTTCACTTTCTTGAATTTTTCTAGCAATATTTTTTCTAAAGAGAGGCAGATCAACGTCTTTTTCATCATACTCACTTATGGAAAGCAAAAGTTCTGACACACGGGCACCATCATAATTACTTAAGCCAATCATCAACTTTAAAATTGTTTCTTGCATTTCATTGCTGAACTTAGCTACCATCCCTGCGTCCATTAGAGCAATCTGATGGTTTGGTGTGAGGTAAACATTCCCAGGATGTGGGTCAGCATGTGCAAATCCATCCACAATAATTTGCTTTAAATACCCTTTGATTAAATCATCAATTAACGGTTCCATATCAAGCCCCATCGATTTCAAAGGGGAAATTTTAGTTACCTTACTTCCTTCAACAAATTCCATTGTGAGCACCCTTGAAGAGCAGTAATCCATAACGGGGGCTGGAATAAATAAATGTTGAAAATCTTTCAAGTTCGTTTTTAGCCGCGTAAGATTTTGCGCTTCTAAGTTGTAATCTAATTCCTTTAAAAGAATATAGCGCAACTCTTCAATTACACTATGCAGGCTATAGCTCCTTGCCACTTCACTTATTTTTTCAGCTTTTTCAGATAATGACATTAAGGTGTCTAAATCTTCGATAAAACGTTTTCGTATTCCTGGACGTTGAATTTTTACTGCTACAATTTGACCATCATGAGTTATGGCTTTATGCACTTGACCGATAGATGCACTGGCCAATGGGATTTTATCAAAGGACAAAAAAGCCTTAGAAATACGCAAACCAATTTCTTCTTTAAAAATCTCTTCAACCACCTCGTATTCCACCTCATCGACATCATCTTGTAAAGTAGCTAGAGCTTCCATAAAATGAGAAGGCAATAAATCTGGACGGGTTGATAAAAGTTGACCTAACTTCACATAAGTAGGACCCATTTTCTTCAAGTCTTCTGTTAATTCTTCTGGAGTATGATCAAATTTACTGACTACATCGTCTGAATTAGTAACATTAATTCCATCTTCAGAGTATGAAAAAACATCACTGTTCCAATACTTCAGCATGAACTTAAAAAAGCGAAGATATTTATCATATTGATCCGGAAGGAGTCCCATAGTG
>Ga0209075_1000345_pt1 | contig 44742 bp, 47 predicted proteins | sample Stecom2011_FD_187523 | JGI IMG/M metagenome (GOLD analysis project Ga0209075, IMG submission 187523) | Agricultural soil microbial communities from Utah to study Nitrogen management - Steer compost 2011 (SPAdes) (version 2) | ecosystem: Environmental > Terrestrial > Soil > Agricultural land...
CACTCCTCACTCCTGGCGGGCCAGTATCCCTGCCCTGGGGATAGAAAAACAAGATAAGCCGCGTAATCTTGATTTTTACGTCTCTATCGTATCGTAAATTACATAATACGTAATATGTAATAATCTTCCCTTCCGGGCCTTGCCGGGATATGCTGCGCCCCATCGAGACCCGCCGCCGCGCTACAGCGTCGAGGAGGCGACGGACGGGCCGGGAACGACACGAGGAGAAGCGATATGGCGCGCAGCGGCGTGCAGTACGAAGATGTGCAGCGGGCCATCGACGACCTGCTGGCCAGGGGGGAGTCGCCCAGCGTGCAGAAGGTCCGCGAGGTGCTGGGCACGGGCAGCTTCACCACCATCAGCGATCACCTGCGCGAGTGGCGCACCCGCCGGGAGGAGAACCGCGATGTGCCCCCGCCCCGCGGGATGCCGGCGGCCCTTCAGGAGCTGGCCGAGGCGCTGTGGCAGAAGGCCCAGGAGGGAGCCAATCAGGCGCTGGCCCACTACCGGGAGGAGGCGGATGGCCGGGTCGAGGCGGCGGAGGCGCGCGTTGCCGAAGCCCGCCGCCAGGCCGAGGATGCGTCACAGCGCGAGGCGGCCCTGGCGGCCCACCTCACCGCCACGGAGCAGCGCCTCGAGGAGCGCAGCACGGCCCTGGCCCGCTGCGAGGCCGAGCGGGACCAGCATGCCGCCCAGGCGCATCGGCTGGAGACCCGCCATGCCGAGCTGGAGGGGCTGCTGGAGCGCATTCGCGGGGAGATGGCCAGCCAGGGCCAGGCCCATCAGCAGGCCCTGAAGGACCAGGAGGCCCAGCAACGGGAGCGCCTGGCCCGGGAGGAGCAGCGCCACGAGAGCGCCGAGGCACGCCTGATGGGGCTCCTCGACGAGGCCCGCCAGGAAGGCCAGGCCCGTGAGAAGAGCGCGGCGGCGCGGGAGGCCCAGCTGGAGAAGCGGCTCTCCGGGCTGGAGCAGGAGCTGCAGGAGGCACGCAGCCTGCTGGCCGACGAGGAGCGCAGGCACCGGGATACCGACTGGGCCCGCCGCCAGGCCGAGACCCTGGCCGATACTCGCCGCCACGAGCAGGCGCTGCTGCAGGCGCGCATCGATGAGCAGAAACGGATGATCGAGGAGCAGGCGCTACGCCTGCGCAACCTGGAGGAGCAGCTCCACCGCTGCCTGTGGCAGACCCCGGCGGCGCGGGAGGAGGCCGCCAAGGCCGGAAACGAGGAAGGCCCCGCCGCAGCGGAGCCTTCCGGGGAGTCGCCAGGGCGCTAGGCGCCCCGCATGCCCTGCCTAGCGGTAGTAGGCGTTGGTGGTGTCGGTGTGGTCGGTGACGTCGCGAATGCCGGCCAGCTCCGGGATCCGCTCCATCAGGGTCTTCTCGACGCCCTCCTTGAGGGTCAGGTCCACCGCGGCACAGCCCTGGCAGCCGCCACCGAAGGCCAGCACGGCGACGTTCTCGCCGGTCAGCTCGATCAGCTTGATCTCGCCGCCGTGGGCCGCCAGGCCCGGGTTGATCTCGCTGTAGAGGATATAGTTGACGCGATCCTCCAGGGGGCTGTCGGCGTTGACCTTGGGCATCTTGGCGTTGGGCGCCTTGATGGTGAGCTGGCCACCCATGCGATCCTTGTTGAAGTCAACCACGGCCTCCTCGAGGAACGGCAGGCTGTTCTTGTCGAGGTAGACACCGAGCTTCGGCAGGTCGAGCCGCTCGTCGCTGGGCTCCTCCTCACCGGGGCGACAGTAGGCCAGGCAGGTCTCCGCGTAGGGGGTGCCGGGCTGGGTGATGAAGATGCGCACGGCGATGCCCTCGACGTTCTGCTTCTCGAGCAGCTCGGCAAGGTACTCCTGGGCGCTGTCGGTGATCTGGATCGGTTGGCTCATGGCGCTCTCTTCTGAACTCTCGCTGTTCGGACCGTGGCCTGTCGCTGAGGTATCGCGTTCGCGCAGGCCGCGCGTCGGGTTTGCATGGTGACCATGGTAAGGCAGCGGGCTCCGGGAGACAATCCCGACTGAATTGCTGGGTCTTTGCGCCCGCAGCCTGCCCCTGGCCCGGCGCTTTTGATACCATGACGCCCCATTCCGGGCCGCCCTGCGAGAAGACGCCACCAGGCGTCCGTGCGGCCCTGCCCCTGGATGCGAACTTCGCTGGAGACAAGACCTGACCATGGCCGCCCTTCCCACCGCCCAGACCGCCTCCCTGATCGACAGCCTCGACGAGCGCATCCTGATGCTCGACGGAGGCATGGGCACCATGATTCAGAACGCCGGCCTCTCGGAAGCCGACTTCCGTGGCGAGCGCTTTGCCGACTGGCCCTCCGATCTCAAGGGCAACAACGATCTGCTGGTGCTCACCTGCCCCGAGCTGATCTCGCGCCTGCATCGCGAGTACCTGGAGGCGGGGGCCGACATCGTCGAGACCAACACCTTCAACAGCACCCGCCTCTCCCAGGCCGACTACGGTATGGAGGCCCTGGTGCCGGAGATCAACCGCGAGGCGGCCCGCCTGGCGCGGGCGGCCTGCGATGACGTGGCCGCCCGCACCGGGGTGCCGCGCTACGTGGCGGGGGTGCTCGGCCCCACCTCGCGCACCGCCTCGCTCTCCCCGGACGTCAACGACCCGTCCAAGCGCAACGTCACCTTCGACGCCCTGCGCGAGAACTACCACGAGGCGGCCACGGCGCTGATCGAAGGCGGCAGCGACCTGATCCTGATCGAGACCATCTTCGATACCCTCAACGCCAAGGCGGCCATCTATGCTCTGGAGGAGCTCTTCGAGGAGCGCGGCGAGCGCCTGCCGGTGATGATCTCCGGCACCATCACCGACGCCTCCGGCCGCACCCTCTCCGGGCAGACCACCGAGGCGTTCTGGAACTCGGTACGCCACGCCCGCCCGCTCTCTGTGGGCCTCAACTGCGCGCTGGGCGCCGAGGAGCTGCGCCCCTACGTGGAGGAGCTCTCCACCAAGGCGGACACCTTCGTCTCCGCCCACCCCAACGCCGGCCTGCCCAACGAGTTTGGGGAGTACGACCAGACGCCGGAGGAGATGGCGGCCATCGTCGGCGAGTTCGCCGAAAGCGGCCTGGTCAACATCATCGGCGGCTGCTGCGGCTCGACGCCCGCGCATATCGCCGCCATTCATGCCGCTATCCAGGGGCTGGCGCCGCGGCGAGTCCCCGAGATCCCCCGCGCCTGCCGCCTGTCGGGGCTGGAGCCCTTCAACATCTCCGCCGACTCGCTGTTCGTCAACGTCGGCGAGCGCACCAACGTCACCGGCTCGGCGCGCTTCAAGCGCCTGATCGTGGAGGAGGACTTCACCACGGCCCTGGAAGTGGCCCTCGAGCAGGTGGAGAACGGCGCCCAGGTCATCGACATCAACATGGACGAGGGGATGCTGGAGTCCCAGGAGGCGATGGTGCGCTTCCTGAACCTGATCGCCGGGGAGCCCGACATCGCCCGGGTGCCGATCATGATCGACTCCTCCAAGTGGGAGATCATCGAGGCGGGCCTCAAGTGCGTCCAGGGCAAGGCGGTGGTCAACTCCATCTCCCTCAAGGAGGGGGAAGCCGCCTTCCGCGAGCAGGCCACCATCTGCCGCCGGCACGGGGCCGCCGTGGTGGTGATGGCCTTCGACGAGACCGGCCAGGCCGACACCTTCGCCCGCAAGACCGAGATCTGCGAGCGCGCCTACCGCCTGCTGGTGGACGAGCTCGACTTCCCGCCGGAAGACATCATCTTCGATCCCAACATCTTCGCCATCGCCACCGGCATCGAGGAGCACAACAACTACGCGATGGACTTCATCGAGGCCACCCGCTGGATCCGCGAGCACCTGCCCCATGCCCTGGTCTCCGGCGGCGTCTCCAACGTCTCCTTCTCGTTCCGGGGCAACAACCCGGTGCGCGAGGCGATCCACTCGGTGTTCCTCTACCACGCCATCCGGGCCGGCCTCAGCATGGGCATCGTCAACGCCGGCCAGCTGGCGGTCTACGACGACCTCCCCGAGGAGCTCCGCGAGGCGGTGGAGGACGTGGTCCAGAACCGGCGCGCCGACAGCACCGAGCGGCTGGTGGACCTGGCCGAGAAGTACAAGGGCGACGGCAGCGGTGCGGCGAAGAAGGAGGACCTGGAGTGGCGCTCCTGGGAGGTCAACAAGCGCATCGAGCACGCCCTGGTGAAGGGGATCACCGCCCATATCGAGGAGGACACCGAACAGGCTCGCCGCGAGGCGGCGCGCCCCATCGAGGTGATCGAGGGGCCGCTGATGGACGGCATGAACGTGGTCGGCGACCTCTTCGGCGCCGGCAAGATGTTCCTGCCTCAGGTGGTGAAGTCCGCCCGCGTGATGAAGCAGGCGGTGGCCTACCTGATTCCCTATATCGAGGCCGAGAAGAGCGAGCTGGAAAACCAGCAGGCCAAGGGTCGGATCGTCATGGCCACGGTCAAGGGCGACGTCCACGACATCGGCAAGAACATCGTCGGCGTGGTTCTGCAGTGCAACAACTACGAGGTGGTGGACCTGGGCGTCATGGTGCCCGCCGAGAAGATCCTGCAGACGGCCCGGGAGGTGAATGCCGACATCATCGGCCTCTCCGGGCTGATCACCCCGTCGCTGGACGAGATGGTGCACGTGGCCAAGGAGATGCAGCGCCAGGGCTTCAGCCTGCCCCTGCTGATCGGCGGCGCCACCACCTCCAAGGCGCACACCGCGGTAAAGGTCGAGCCCGGCTACGAGCATCCGGTGATCTACGTGCCGGACGCCTCCCGCGCCGTGGGCGTGGCCAGCAAGCTGCTCTCTCCGAGCCTCAAGGAGGCCTATGTGGCGGAGATCCGCGAGGAGTACGAGCGGGTCCGCGAGCGCAACGCCAAGCGCCGCCCCAAGGCCGCCGACCTCAGCTACGCCGAGGCCCGGGCACGCAAGTTCAACGTCGACTGGGCCGGCTACACGCCGCCCCGCCCGGCGGTGACGGGCCTTGAGGTCTTCGACGACTACGACCTCGCGGAGCTGGTCGAGCGCATCGACTGGACCCCCTTCTTCATGAGCTGGCAGCTCTCCGGCAAGTACCCGAAGATCCTCGACGACCAGGTGGTCGGCGAGGCCGCGCGCAACCTCTTCCGTGACGCCCAGGCGATGCTCGCCAAGCTGATCGACGAGAAGCGCATCCAGGCCCGGGGCGTGATCGGCCTGTGGCCGGCCAACAGCGTCGATGACGACGTCATCGAGGTGTACGCCGACGAGTCCCGCCAGGAGGTGATCGAGCGGCTCCACCATATCCGCCAGCAGACCACCAAGAATCGCGACGGGGTCTGCTACAGCCTGGCCGACTTCATCGCCCCGAAGGAGAGCGGCAAGCCCGACTGGATCGGCGGCTTTGCGGTGACCGCCGGCCACGGCGTCGAGGCGCTCGCCGACCAGTACAAGGCCGCCGGCGACGACTACAACGCCATCATGGTCCAGGCCCTCACCGACCGCCTGGCCGAGGCCTTCGCCGAGCGACTCCACGAGCGGGTGCGCAAGGAGTTCTGGGGCTATGTGCCCGAGGAGACCCTGGACAACGAGGCGCTGATCGCCGAGAAGTACCAGGGCATCCGCCCGGCGCCGGGCTACCCCGCCTGCCCGGACCACACCGAGAAGGCCACACTCTTCCGCCTGCTCGACGCCACCGAGAACAGCGGCCTGACGCTGACCGAGAGCTTCGCCATGTGGCCCGCCGCCGCCGTGGCCGGCTGGTACTTCTCCCATCCACAGTCGAAGTACTTCTCCACCGGCAAGATCACCCGGGACCAGGTCGAGGCGCTGGCCGAACGCAAGGGCATGAGCCTGGAAGAGCTGGAGCGCTGGCTGGCGCCGGTGCTCTCCTACGATCCGGCCTGATGCGCCCGGCCTTCGTTGACCGGGCCCGCGCCGCGGGCCCGTGAGACCCCGCCCGCCCATGCTGCCTGAATCCTCCCGGCGCCAGACGATCCTGCGCCTCGCCCTGCCCATCATCGCCGGCATGCTCTCCCAGAGCCTGATCAACCTGATCGATGCCGCCATGGTGGGCTCGCTCGGCGAGGTGCCCCTGGCCGGCGTGGGGATCGGCGGCTACGCCATGTTCCTGATCACCGCCCTGGTGTTCGGGCTCTCCTCCGGGGTCCAGGCCCAGACCGCCCGCCGCCACGGTGAGGAGGCCTGGGAGCGTCGTGCGGTCCCCCTCAACGCCGGCCTGCTGATCGCCCTGGCCACCGCCGTGCCGATCACGGCGCTCTGCCTCTGGCAGGCGCCGCGCCTGCTGGCGCTGATCAACCAGGACCCGGCGGTCAACGCCGTGGCGGTGGCGTACTTCCGCTGGCGAGTGCTCTCCCTGGTGGCGGTGGCGATGATCTTCTGCTTCCGCGGCTACTGGAACGGCATCCAGCAGACCGGCATCTACCTGCGCATCATCCTGGCCATGCACGCCATCAACGTGGCGGCCAGCCTGACGCTGATCTTCGGCTATTTCGGGCTGCCCGCCATGGGGCCGGCCGGCGCCGGCGCCGGCACCACCCTCTCGCTGTTCGCCGGGCTCGCCATCTGGGCGCTGCTCAGCGCCCGCCACGCCCGGACCAGCGGCTTCCTCGCCGGCCTGCCCCGGCGCCTGACCTTCGCCACCACCCTGCGCCTGGCCACGCCCCACTCCTTCCAGCAGCTCTGGTTCGCCGCCGGCTACGCCGTGCTGTTCTGGATCCTGGGGCAGATCGATACCCGAAGCGTCGCCGTGGGCCACGTGCTGGTGAACCTCTCCCTGCTGCTGATCCTGCCCGGCGTGGGGCTCGGCATGGCCGCCATGAGCCTGGTGGGTCAGGCTCTGGGCCGGGCGGCCCATCAGGACGCCCACCGCTGGGGCTGGGAGGTGGTGCACCTGGCCTGGCTCTGCCTGGCGGCCCTGGCGCTGCCCATGGCGCTCTTTCCGGAGGTCGTGCTCGGCCTCTTCCTGCACGACCCGGCGCTGGTCGAGCTGGGGCGGCTGCCGCTGCAGCTCACCGCCCTGATGATCGTGCTGGATGCCGCGGCTCTGGTGCTGGCCCAGGCGCTGCTCGGCGCCGGTGCCAACCGCACCGTGATGACCACCACCGTCGGCCTGCAGTGGCTGGTCTTCCTGCCCCTGGCCTGGTGGGTCGGCGTGGGCCTCGAACAGGGGCTGCTGGGTATCTGGTGGGTGCAGCTGGGCTACCGCTGCCTCAACTCCGCCTGGTTCGCGGCGATCTGGCAGCGGCGACGCTGGCAGGCGCTGCAGATCTAGCCGCGGCAGGCGGGCCCGCGGCGGCGGGCGGCACCCCACTAATTACTTTTCGCATAAAAACTATGACTATTTATTCTTTCCAAGAATAAAGGGTGGCGCGTATGGTGCACGTTCAGGCTCTGCCACCCTTCACTGCAGCAGGAACGGCTGAATGTATCGCTACGACACCCACGACCAGACCCTCGTCAATGAACGCGTCGCCCAGTTCCGCGACCAGATGGAGCGCTATCTGGCCGGCCGCCTCAGCGAGGAGGAGTTCCTCCCGCTGCGCGTGCAGAACGGGCTCTATGTCCAGCGTCACGCTCCCATGCTGCGCATCGCCATCCCCTACGGCATGCTCGCCTCCTACCAGCTGCGCAAGCTGGGCGACCTGGCCCGGGACTACGACCGCGGCTACGGCCACTTCACCACCCGCACCAACCTCCAGCTCAACTGGCCGAAGCTTGAGACCGTGCCGGACATGCTCGAGGAGCTGGCCAGCGTGCAGATGCACGCCATCCAGACCAGCGGCAACGACATCCGCAACACCACCACCGACCAGTTCGCCGGCGTGGCCGAGGATGAGGAGGTCGACCCGCGCCCCTGGTGCGAGCTGATCCGCCAGTGGTCCACCTTCCATCCGGAGTTCGCCTACCTGCCCCGCAAGTTCAAGATCGCGGTGACCGGTGCCGCCGAGGATCGCGCGGCCATCCAGGTCCACGACGTGGGCCTGCGCCTGTGGCGCGACAACAGCGGCGAGGTGCGGGTCAAGGTGCTGGCCGGCGGCGGCCTGGGCCGCACCCCGATGATCGCCGACGTGGTCCGCGAGGACCTGCCCTGGCAGCATCTGCTCACCTACCTCGAGGCCCTGGTGCGGGTCTACAACCAGTTCGGCCGCCGGGACAACAAGTTCAAGGCGCGCATCAAGATCCTGGTCAAGGCGCTGGGCATCGAGGAGTTCCGCCGCCGGGTGGAGGCGGAGTGGGCCCACCTCAAGGATGGTCCCCAGACCCTGACCCGCCAGACCGTGGAGAGCGTCGCCGCGCACTTCGTGGACCCGGAGCGCCGCCCGGTCAGCGCCGAGGCCATTGCGGCCTTCGAGCGGCTGCGCGGCGAGAACCGCGCCTTCGCTCGCTTCGTGACCAACAACGTCGCCGGCCACAAGGTGCCCGGCTACAAGGCGGTGACCCTGTCGCTGAAGCGGGCCGGCCAGTCCCCCGGGGACGTGACCGCCGAGCAGATGCACCAGATCGCCGATCTCGCCGATGCGTACAGCTTCGGCGAGCTGCGAGTGACCCACGAGCAGAACCTGGTGCTCTCCGACGTGCCGGTGGACCGCCTGGAGGCGCTCTGGAACGAACTCCAGGCCCTGGGCCTGGCCAACCCCACCGTGGGCACCCTGGCCGACCTGATCTGCTGCCCCGGCGGCGACTACTGCGCCCTGGCCAACGCCAAGTCCATTCCGGTGGCCCAGGCCATCCAGGAGCGCTTCGACGACCTCGACTTCCTCTACGACCTCGGCCCGCTGGAGCTCAATATCTCCGGCTGCATGAACGCCTGCGGCCACCACCACGTGGGCCAGATCGGCATCCTCGGCGTCGACAAGAAGGGCGAGGAGTGGTACCAGATCTCGCTGGGTGGCGCCCAGGGCAACGAAGCGTCGCTGGGTAAGATCCTCGGCCCCTCCTTCAGCCGCGAGAAGGTCCCGGAAGTGATCGATACCCTGCTTCAGGTCTACGTCGGTGAGCGCAGCGACGGCGAGACCTTCCTCGACACCTATCGCCGTATCGGCCTCAAACCCTTCAAGGAGCGGGTCTATGCCTGATCAAGCCCCCATTTCACGCCCCGAGTCACGCCCCTACCTGTTCCGCGGCCAGCCCGCCGCGGACACCTGGACCCTGGTCCGCGAGGGCGAGGCCCCCGTGGGCGGCGCCGCCATCCTGCCCCTCGCCGACTGGCTCGAGGCCGCACCCGGCGCCACCCTGGCGCCCTGGCTGCCGGCGGATACCGAGCTCACCGATGAGCTGGCCCGGCGCCTGCTCGACGCCCCGCTGATCGCCGTGGACTTCCCGAAGTTCACCGACGGGCGCGGCTACAGCCTGGCTCGCCTGCTGCGCGAGCGCTACGCCTTCGCCGGGGAGATCCGCGCGGTGGGGGATGTGCTGGTGGACCAGCTCTACTTCATGACCCGCTGCGGCTTCGACGGCCTCTCCCTGCGCGAGGACCAGTGGCTGGAGGACGCCCAGCGGGCGCTGGGGGCCTTCAGCCGCGCCTACCAGCCGGCCGTGGACCAGCCCGAGCCGCTCTTCCGCCGCCGCGAGCGGGAACGGGCCCGGCCCCGCCAGGAGGCCCCGGCCTACGCCTGAGCCTCATCAGGGCCTGTCGCCAGCAAGGGCTTGCTCACGCTTGAGGCGGGGCTTATCCCCGCCGCTTCTGCTGCCGCTCGCGGTTGGCCGCGCGGGCCCGCTCGCTCTTGCGCAGCATCACCCAGGTGGCGCCGAGGCCACCGTCGGCGGGCTGGGCAGAGACGAAGGCCTGCACCTCCGGGAACTGAGGAAGCCACTTGGCCAGGTAGGAGCGCAGCACGTTGGCCGGGCTGTCGATGGCCTGGCCGCGGCCGTGGACGATCAGCACCGAGCGCAGGTCGTGGGCGAAGGCCTCGTGGATGAAGGGCGGCAGCGCTCGCCGACACTCCTCCAGCGGCCGGCGCAACAGGTGCAGCCGCGCCTGGTCCGCATAGCCGCCGTGGCGAAGTCGGTCCACCACCCCCTGCTGGATGCCGTCACGGCGAAACGCCAGCGGATCGAAGGGCGGCACCAGGTCGACGAAGTCGTCGGAGAGAAAGCCGTGCCCCGCCATCTCGGCGGCGGCGCTCTCGCGCCGGGCCAGCTGCGCCTCGCTGGGGCCCCGCCGGCTCTGGCCCGGGTCGGCCCGGTTGGCCCCCCGGGAGAGTGGACGCACATCGCCCATCAGGGCCTGGAAATCGAGGTCGCTTCGCGCCGACTGGGTCATGACACACCTCCCGTTCGTCAAGGGAGGCTCCATCCTAGCAGAGCCCGGGGGCCGGGATAAGCCGCTCCGGCCCGGCTCGGCAGGCGCCGGTAGCCGTGGCAGGATGGAGCCTTTTCCATGCCCCACGGAGCCCGCCATGCGACGCCTTCACCTGCTGCTTGCCACCCTCGTCGGGCTGCCGCTGGCCCTGGCCGGCTGGCTCTGGCTGACCATGCTCAGCCCCTTCACCTACGATCGCCCCGACCACCTGCCCGACATCGAGGCGGGCCCCCACGAGGTCTTCGTCTACGGCACCCTGCGCTCGGGGCTGGTGCGCTGGATTGTCACCGGGCGGGCCGGGAAGTCGCGCCCGGCGGTGCTGGAGGAGTTCCGGCGCAGCGCCCTGGACCTGGAGGAGGCGCCTGGCGAGCGCGTCGAGGGGGAGGTGATCACGGTCAGCGCCGAGGAGCTGGCCCGCCTGGACCGCTACGAGCGCCTGGGGATCCGCTACCAGCGGGCGCGCCTGACCCTGGCCGACGGGGCCGAGGCCTGGGTCTACCGCCGCCTGCCGGAGGAGGCGCCGGCGGGGGCTCGGTTGTGAGCGGGGGGCGGGGCCTTCTACAATGGCGGCCACCCGATTTTGCGGCTGACGCCGCCCGCAAGGAGTCGCCATGCCCCCCATCACCCTGCTGCACAACCCGCGCTGCTCGAAGTCACGCCAGGCCCTGGCGCTGCTGGAGGAGCGCGGCGCCTCGGTCACGGTTCGCCGCTATCTTGAGGCTCCCCTCGATGAGGCGGAGCTGCGCGGGCTGATCGAGCGCCTCGATGCTCCCCTGACCGCCCTGGTGCGCACCAAGGAAGCCGAGTGGAAGGCGCTGGAGGCCGATGCCGGCGACCTCGAGCAGGTGGTGGCGGCCCTCCTCGCCCACCCCAGGCTCCTCGAGCGGCCCATTGCCGACGATGGCAGGCGTGCCGTCATCGGCCGCCCGCCGGAGCAGGTACTGGACCTGCTGAACGCCTGACCCCCTCTTCCCGCTTTTCACCCCTGTCCCCTGGCCCGGAGCTCCCCATGAGTGCCTCTTCCGCCCCGTCGCAGCCCTATGTGCTGATCCTCTACTACTCCCGCCATGGGGCCACCCGCGCCATGGCCGAACAGATGGCCGCCGGCGTGGAGTCGGTGCGCGGCATCCAGGCGCGGCTGCGCACCGTGCCCCCGGTCTCGCCCACCTGCGAGGCCGTGGACCCGGAGATTCCCGACGAGGGGGCCATCTATGCCAGCCTCGACGACCTGCGCCACTGCTCGGGGCTGGCCATCGGCAGCCCGACCCGCTTCGGCAACATGGCCGCCCCCCTCAAGCACTTCCTGGACGGCACCAGCGAGCTCTGGCTCGGAGGCGCGCTGATCGACAAGCCCGCCACCGCCTTCACCTCCACCTCCAGCCTGCACGGTGGCCAGGAGAGCACCCTGCTGACCATGCTGGTGCCACTGCTGCACCACGGCATGCTCTATGCCGGCCTGCCCTACAGCGAGACCGAGCTGATGGAGACCCGCGGCGGCGGCACCCCCTACGGGGCCAGCCACCTGGCCGGCAAGCGCAGCGACCGACCCCTGGACGACCATGAGCGGCAGCTGTCGCAGGCCCAGGGGCGGCGACTGGCGCGGCTGGCCCTGGCGCTGTCGGCGATGCCCCGGGATGAGCGCTCATGAGGCGCTGGCTCGAATCCCTGGAGGCCGAGAAGGGGCTGGACCACCTGACCGCCCGCTCGCGACGCTGGGTGCTCGGCAGCTATGCGGCCCTGGCCCTCTCCCTGGTGACCTGGGGCGCCATCCTGCAGGGCGAGAGCGGCAACCTGCGCCCGCTGCTTGCCTTCCTGCTGCCGCTGCTGCTCTTCCTGCCATCGCTGATCGGCCAGCGTGCCCGGGGCCACGCCTGGCTCGCCTTTGTCAGCCTGCTCTACTTCATGATCGGGGTGAACGTCGCCATCCTCCCCGGGCTCGGCTGGCTCGGCTGGCTGATCGCCCTCTCGGCCCTGGCGCTCTTCGCCGGCTGCACCTTCTACGCCCGCTTCCGCAGCCGCCAGCAGCGTGAAGCGTCCTCCCGGGGCGGCGCTTCCGGATGACGCGTGCTACGCTTGCAGGGCTTGATCTGTCTCAAGCATCTGAACCACAACGAAAGGAGATCGTGATGTCAGTGATGTTCCGCCCCCTGCTCGCCGGCCTCGGCCTGTCCGCCGCCCTCTTCGCGTCCGCCTCCGTCCAGGCGCTGGAGGTCGACAAGGCCATCGAGTACCGCCAGGACGCGCTGCGTGTGATGGCCTTCCAGACCGGCCCCCTGGGCGACATGGTGCAGGGCAATATCGACTATGACGCCGAGGAGTTCGCGCTGCGCGCCAACAACCTGGCGGGGCTGGCCCACCTGCCCTGGGAGGCCTTCATCGAGGGCAGCCTGCAGGATGGCGATCACGGCATCGAGACCGACGCCCTGGCCGGCATCGCCGACAACATGGACGACTTCACCTCCCGGGCCGAGACCCTGGGCGAAGAGACCGCCACCCTGGCCCGGATGGCCAACGACGGCGAGGAGTTCAACGACCTGCGCCGCCAGATGGGCACCGTGGTCAACACCTGCCGCGGCTGTCATGACAACTATCGCGCCGACTGAGGATCACCCCCATCGGTAACGCAGCGGGGCGGCCTCATGGCCGCCCCGCTTGCTTTTCACGCTTGCCGGCACGGATGCCGATCAGGCGCTCCAGAGCCAGAGCACCGGCAGCGCGGCAACGGCGATCACTACCAGGGCCAGCCAGGGGCTGGCGAGGCGACGAACCGCGCCCCCCTCAGGCTCATCCTCCGGGGTACCTTCCAGCGGCTTACGCCCGGTGAACATGGCGCCTACCAGCCGCTCCCCCTTGAGGCGGTGCACCACCAGGGCCAGCAGGTGCCCGGCGATCAGCACCATCAGCAGGTTGGCGTTGAGGTGGTGCAGCGAGGCCAGGGTGCGGGCGGTGCTGCGGTCCACCAGGCCGTGGAGCGGCGCGTTGAAGAAGATGTCGTCGGTCAGGAAGAGCCCGCTGGCCACCTGGAAGGAGAGGGAGAGCATCATCACCACCACCATGATGCCGCCCAGGGGGTTGTGCCCGGCATAGTGCGGAGGCCGGCCGCCGAGCAGCCGCCTGGCGTAGTCAAGAAGGGTCGTCGGCGGATAGACGAAGCTGCTGAAGCGGGCGTGGTAGCTGCCCACCAGGCCCCACAGCCAGCGGAACAGCAGCAGCCCTACCAGCACATAGCCCGCCCTGGCGTGGATATCGATGGGAAAGACAAAGGGCGCCCCCGGCGTCTTCATGGTGTAGAACGCCAGGGCCACGGCCCCGACCATTCCCCAGTGAAAGAGTCGCACCGGAATATCCCATACCTTCAGTCGTGTCATCTTGCCTCCTTGCACGTTGCAGAGGATTCTCTGGCTTCGGGCTGCTAATCCCGAAGATTTCGCATACCATGAAGGGCTTCATGGACACCCCCACCCCAGTGGGGACACCCGAGGAGTTTACCTCTTGTCATCCGCGAACGCCTGGCGCGAGGCCGGTGCCCTGACCCTGCCGGTCATGTTCGGCTACCTGCCCCTGGGAGCCGCCTTCGGGATTCTTGCCGTCGAGATGGGCCTCCCGGTCTGGGCCGCCCTGCTGATGTCGCTGCTGATCTACGCCGGTGCCGGCCAGTTCCTGGCCGTGGCCCTGCTGGCGGCCGGCGCCGGTCTAGTGGAGATGGCCGTGGCGACCCTGATGCTCAACTCCCGCCACCTCTTCTACGGGCTCTCGCTGCTCAAGCGCTTCCAGGGTGCCGGCTGGCGCAAGCCCTACCTGATCTTCTCGCTCACCGACGAGACCTACTCGCTGCTGACCACCCTGCCCCCGGAGCGCACCCGGGACCACGCCCTGGCGTGGCGCATCGGTCTGCTCAACCAGGGCTGGTGGGTGCTGGGCTCACTGGCGGGGGCGCTGATCGGCACCACCCTGGACTTCGACAGCCGCGGCATCGAGTTTGCGCTGACCGCGCTCTTCATCGTGCTGACCCTGGAGCAGGCGCGCCGCCTGCGCCGAGGGCTCCCCTTCGCCATCGCCCTGGCGACGGGCCTGGGCGCCCTGCTGCTGCTCCCGGACCGCCACCTGCTGCTGGGCGCCATCGGGGGCGCGACCCTGATCCTGCTCGGCCACTATCGCCTGCATCGCACCGCGCCCGGGGAGAGTCACCCATGAGCCACGCCACCCTGCTGACCTTCATCGTCGTCTGCGCCCTGGCCACCTTCGCCACCCGGGTGATCCCCTTCCTGGCGCTGTCCCGCCAGGCCGAGCATCCGCTGATCCTGCACCTGGGGCGCTACCTGCCCCCCACGGTGATGATGATCCTGGTGATCTATGCCCTGCGCGACTTCCGCCCCCTGGCCGAGGGGCAACTCAATGCCGGCGCCAACGGCTGGCCGATGATCCTGGCCTCGCTGGTGGTCGTGCTCCTCCACCTCTGGCGCCGCAACGCCCTGGTCTCCATCCTCGGTGGCACCGGGGCCTACATGGCGATGGTGCAGCTGGGCTGGGCGCCCTGAGGGTATTGCGGCGCACAAATCTCGCTCGGCCGGGCACAGAACGGTTGAGCTGGCGGCGCGGAGAAGCGAACATGCACGAAACCGTGAGGAGAACGCCATGACACGCAATATCGCCGATATCCGGCGCGACTACGAGGGCGGCCGGCTCGACGAATCCCAGGCTGTCGACAACCCCCTGGAGCTCTTCGAAGAGTGGCTGGCCCTGGCTCTGGAGAGCGAGGGCGACGACGGCAATGCCATGACGCTTGCCACCGTGGACAGCCAGGGGCTGCCCCACGCCCGGGTGGTGCTGCTCAAGGGCATCGACGAACAGGGGCTGGTGTTCTACACGAACTACCATAGCCACAAGGGCAGCGAGCTGACCAACGTGCCCCACGCGGCTCTGGTGTTCTGGTGGCCCTCCCTGGCGCGCCAGGTGCGCATCGAGGGCAGCGTCGTGCAGGTCGGCGCCGAGGAGTCCGACGCCTACTTTGCCAGCCGCCCCCGGGCCAGCCAGCTGGGTGCCTGGGTGGCCACCCAGAGCGTGGTGATTCCCGGCCGCACCTGGATCGAGGAGCGTCAGAGCCGCTTCGAGCAGGCCTACGAGGGCCAGGAGATCCCCCGCCCGGTGCACTGGGGGGGCTACCGCGTGCTGCCCTCCATGATCGAGTTCTGGCAGGGCCAGCCCAGCCGTCTCCACGACCGGATCCGCTACGAGCTGCGCGACGGCCAGTGGCAGCATTTCCGCATGGCGCCCTGACCGCCCGCGATCCGGCTTCCGGATACACCATGGCCCCCGCCGACGGCGGGGGCCATGGTGTATCCGAGTGCCGTTGCTGGCTCGAGAGCCGTTGCGGGCGAGTCGCCCTCAGTCCGGCAGGCTGTCCAGACGGTGGCGCTGCCACTCGCTCTCGGGCTCGTTGAGCCGCATCACGGCGTCGACCACCTGCTCCTCCATGTTGTAGCGCTGCTTGAAGCCGAGATGCTTCATCAGGGCGCGCATGGGGTGGTTGTCCACCATGATCTTGCCGATCATCTCGAGGGTGCCGACGCTCTTGCAGTAGTCGATCATCTTGTTCATCAGCAGGCTGCCGATCCCCAGCCCCTGCAGGTCGTCGCGGATGATCACCGAGAATTCGGTGCGAATGTTGTCGGGGTCGTTCCAGACCCGCACCACGCCCAACATTTCCTTGCTGCCATCCTCGCGCAGGTGCTCGGCGATGAAGGCCATCTGGCGGTCGTAGTTGATCTGCGACAGCATCGAGAGGTCGCGCTGGGTCAGGTCCGACTTGTTGTGGAAGTAGCGGAAGCGGATGCTCTCCTCGGAGAGCTGGCGGTGGAAGTTGGTGATCAGCGGCGCGTCCTCGGCACGGATCGGCCGCACCTCCACCTCCCAGCCGTTCTTGAGGGTCACCCACTCTCGCAGCTCTTCCGGGTAGGGCATGATGGCAAAGCGCGCCGGGGTGCCCAGGTCCATGGCGAAGTCCACCGCCACCAGCTCGTCGCGATTGAGCAGCAGCGGGTTGATCTCGATGCCGCGCAGCTCCAGCAGGTCGCTGGCCATCTGGGAGAGCTTGACCAGCAGCTCGCAGAGCCGCTCCATATCGCGCTGAGGATCCCGGGAGTGCTCGTGGATCAGTCGCGCCACATGGGTACGCTCCACCATGTCCTCGGCCAGGGTCATGTTGAGCGGCGGCAGCGCCACCTGGCGGTCGGCCAGGATATTCACCTTGTAGCCGCCGATGCCGAAGACCAGCACCGGGCCGAAGATCGGATCCCGGGTGACGCCGGCGCACACCTGCAGGGAGTGCTTGCCGCGCTGCATGGGCTGCAGGCAGTACTCGCGCACCTGGAAGGCGGGATACTTCTCGCTGACCTGCTGGCCCAGGAGCTCGACCCCCTCGGCCACCTGTTCCGGTGTCTTCAGGTCCTGCAGCAGCCCCGCCGACAGCCGGTGGGGATGCTTGCGATAGCGGAACGGGCGACAGTTGCCCTCGTGGACCACCTTCAGCGCCATGGCGCCCTCGAAGGCCGCCGCCGCCGCGGCGCCCTCCTCGGGAGTCGCCACGTAGCGGCTCTCGGCCACCGGGATGCCGTAGGCCTGAAGCACCTGGGCGGTCTCGGAGTGGGAGAGCGATTCGCGCCCCTGGGCCTTGGCCTCCTTGATCAGGGTGCGGCAGCGGGCGCGGATGTCCGGGGTGGTGGCGAAGGGCAGGGTCGGTGGCGTCTCCTGCAGCAGCGCCTGCACCCGCTGGTAATCCACCATGTGCATGAAGGCCTTCACCGCCTTCTCCGGCGAGACGTAGGTGGGGATTCCGGCCAGGTTGCACTCGTGGCGCGCCGACAGCGCCTCCTCCAGCCCCATGAAGCTGGTCAGCAGGTTGCGCCGGAAGCGCTTGCGGTTGGCCACCACCGCCTCGGCGGTGGTCCGGGAGGGGGCAAGGCGTGTGGGGGCATGCACCACCAGCACCGCATCGACGCCGGGGTCGGCGGCGACGATCTCGATGGCATCCACGAACTTCTCCGGGGTGGCGTTGCCGCCCAGATCCACCGGGTTCTCGCCCGGCTTGCTCATGTCGAAGTCACCCTGCCTGAGCGCACGGCGGGTCTCCTCGGTGAAGTCGGCCAGCTTGCCGCCGGCATGGATCAGCTTGTCGATGGCCAGCATGGCGGGGCCCAGGCCGTTGGAGACGATGGCCAGGCGGTCGCCGCGCAGGGGCTTCATGCGCGACAGGGTCATCAGGGCGTCGAACAGCTCGTCGGAGTCGTGGACGCGCACCACCCCGGCCCGGGAGAAGGCCGCATCGAAGATCCGGTCGCGGTTGGCGACCCCCGGCGTGGGCGGCAGCCCGGTCAGGTCCGACTGGGGCGTGCGGCTACTCTTGATGGCCAGCACCAGGCGGTTGCGCGAGGCGTCGCGCAGGGCCGTCATGAAGTGCTGGGCATCCATGATCTTCTCCAGGTGGAGCAGGATGGCCTGGGTGGGCGAGAACTGGTTGATGTAGTCGAGCAGGTCGGGAAGCATGACGTCGACGCTGTCGCCCAGGGTGATCAGGTGCGAGAAGCCCACCCCGCGCCCGGCGGCCCAGTCGATCATGGCGGTACCCAGCATCCCCGACTGGCCCAGGTAGGCCACCCGGCCGGCCTTGATCGGCCGGTTGGCATAGGAGGCGTTGAGCTTGCGTCCGGGCACGATCAGCCCCATGCACTCCGGCCCCAGCACCCGGATGCCCGACTGGCGCGCCGCATCCAGCATGCGCTGGCGAATGGAGGCCTTGCCGTCCCGGGCCTCGTCCAGGTGGGAGCCGCCGGAGAGCACCAGGGCGGCCCTCACGCCGATGCTGCCCAGCCGCGCGATGCGCCCCGGCACCGTGGCCACCGGCGAGCAGATCACGGCGAGGTCGGGGGCCTCGGGCAGCTGGCCGATGCGCGCGAAGGCGGGCTGGCCGAAGACCTGCTCATAGCCCTTGGGGTTGACGGCCCAGATGGTGCCCGGGAAGCCGGCCTCCTGCAGGTTACGGATCACCAGCCCGCCCAGGGAGTCGGGTTTTTCCGACGCGCCGATGACGGCGATGGTGCGGGGTTCGAAGAAGTGACGCAGGAAACGGGTGCTCAAGATGCTCTCCCGGCAGCTGATGACTGGATGGACTGCCTACTGTGTACGACCTATTGACACTGTCTGGCAAGGGCATAGGCAAAGTAAAGTGACGCCAGTCAGCCTGGAGAGCCCGATGATCACCGGTTATATCACCCATCCCCACTGCATGCTCCACCACATGGGGCCGGAGCACCCCGAAAGTCCGCTGAGGCTGGAGGCGATCCGCGCCAGGCTCTCCCTCGCCGGCCTGCTCCAGCAGACCATGCAGTCCGAGGCCCGCGAGGCCACCGAGGAGGAGCTGGCCCGGGTTCATCCGGTTCGCCACCTGCGCGCCCTGGACAAGTGCGTGCCTGCCGAGGGGATCGTCACCCTGGACAGTGACACCATGATGAACCCGGACAGCCTGAACGCCGCCCGGGTCGCGGCCGGTGCGGTCATCCGCGGCGTCGACCAGGTCTTCCGCCATCAGGCCGACAACGTCTTCTGCGCGGTGCGCCCCCCGGGCCATCACGCCGAGGCCACCGACGCCATGGGCTTCTGCTTCTACAACAACGTGGCGGTGGGTGCCGCCCACGCCCGGGAGAAGTATGGCGCCAGGCGCATCGCCATCCTCGACTTCGATGTCCACCAGTGCAACGGCACCATCGACATCTTCAAGGACGACCCGGACGTGCTGGTCTGCACCAGCTTCCAGTACCCCTTCTACCCGTGGCGCTACCTGCGCAGCGAGTGGCAGAACGTGGTCAACACGCCGCTGGAGGCGGGCACCGACAGCGCCATGTTCCGCCGCGCCATCGAGGATGACTGGCTGCCCGCCCTGCATCGCTTCAAGCCCGAGCTGGTGCTGCTCTCCTCCGGCTTCGATGCCCATCGCGAGGACGAGATGGCCGAGCTCTGCCTCGAGGACGAGGACTACTACTGGATCACCCACATGGCCATGGAGATCGCGGCGCTCTATGCGGACAACCGCGTGGTCTCGGTGCTCGAGGGCGGCTACCACCTCGACTCCCTCGGCCGCAGCGTCGAGGCCCACGTCAAGGCGCTACTCGGGCTGCCCTTCGGCAACGCGCCGGAGGCCTAGCCCCGGGCCCCGAGGCACGGCGTTTCCCGGCGCCGGGAAACGCCGTCCTTCCATCGGTGCCTCAAGAGCATGAGAGGCAGGGCGTTCACCCGGCGTCCGCTGTGGTAAGCTGCAGGAAACCTGTTTCCTATAGTGAACTTCTGCCATGACTGCTGCCACCACCGATCAGGATGCCGCCCTGCGTATCGCCTCGGGTCGCAAGGCCTTCGTCGAGCCGCTGCGCCTCGGTGAGCGCCTGCGTGAAATTCGCCTGGCCAACCAGTGGACCCTGGAGGACGTCAGCCAGCGCACCGGCTTGGCCCGCTCGACCCTCTCCAAGATCGAGAACGACCAGATCTCCCCCACCTTCACCGCCGTCCAGAAGCTGATCGGGGGGCTGGGCATCGACCTCCCTCAGCTGCTCTCGCCGCCTCGCCAGCAGACCCGCACCATGGGGCGCCGGGACCTGACCCGCCGGGGAGATGGCCAGCTTCACCCTACCCCTACCTACGAGCACGAGCTGCTCAGCTGCGAGCTGGCCCAGAAGCGCATGATCCCCTTCAAGACCATCGTCAGGGCGCGCAGCTTCGACGAGTTCAGCGAGTGGGTGCGCCACGACGGCGAGGAGTTCCTGATGGTGCTGGAGGGGGAGATCCTGCTCTACACGGAGTTCTACGAGCCCCTGGCCCTGGAGAGCGGCGACAGCATCTACTTCGACAGCGACATGGGCCACGCCCTGGTCTCGGTCAGCGACACCGACGCCGTGGTGCTCTCGGTCTGCACCCGGGCCGAGGGCGCCTGAGGGGAAAGGCGCCTAGCCGCGACGCTGAGCGCGCCGGTCGCCGGGCCTGACCGGCGGCACGGCATCCAGCGCCAGGCGGCCATCGGCATGGATCGCCTGGAAGTGCCGCCCCTTGGCCCGGGCGATCAGCATCACCCCGTAACGCTCGGCCAGCTCCACCCCCTTCTGGGTGACCCCGGAGCGGGAGACCAGCACCCCGATGCCCATCTGGGCCACCTTGAGCACCATCTCCGAGGTCAGCCGCCCGGTGGTATAGAAGGTGTCGGCCCGCAGCGAATCCGCCTCCTTCAGCCACTGGCGCCCGGCCAGGGTATCCACGGCGTTGTGCCGCCCCACGTCCTCCACGAAGTCCAGTACCTCCTCCCCGCGACAGAGCGCGCAGCCGTGCACCGCACCGGCGCTGCGATAGGTCTGGTTGTGCTCGCCGAGGTTCTCGAGCAGGGCGTAGAGGGTCGACTGGCGCAGCGGCGTCTCGGGCAGCGTCTGGCGCGGCACCGAGTCGAGCAGCCGTCCGAACACCGTGCCCTGGCCGCAGCCGGTGGTGACCGTGCGGTGGCCCAGGCGCTCCTCCAGATCCTCCGGCAGGTGGCGGGTCACCACCGCGGCCGCCTCCACCTCCCAGTCCACATGCACCGCCACCAGATCGGCCGCCGTCGAGAGCAGCCCCTGGTTGCGCAGGTAGCCCACCACCAGCGCCTCGGGGTCATCCCCCAGGGTCATCAGGGTGACGATCTCGCGCCTGTTGAGGTAGACCGTCAGCGGCCGCTCGGCGGCGATCGCCTGGCGGCGCGATTCGCCATACTCGTCGAAGACCTCGATCTCCACGGTGGCGGGCAGGCGGGCATGGCTGCGGGTGAAGGACATGGCGCTCCTCGTCTTGTCGGGTTGGCGCGGAAGGCGGCTTGACCATGATGGCATCCTCGTTCCTTACTGTCTCTCATCGAGAGATCCCTCAACAACAGGACAGCGCCGTGACCGACTCGTACAACCTGCGCCCCATCGGCGTCACTCTGGTGGCCCGGGAACACCACATCCGGGGGTTTCGCGCCACCCAGTGGCAGATCGACTCCCTGGTTCCCGGCGACGAGGGCGACGCCACCCTGTGGCTTCAGCTGACCATGACCGAGCGCGCCGCCTACCGCTTCAACCTCGCCTCGGGCAACCCGCGCCTCTTCGTGCGCGCCGGCTTCGCCGGCGGCCCCGCCGAGCCCACCGCCATCACCGCCAGCCAGGACGTGGCGGCCGACTGGCTGGATGGCGAGCAGCAGGTGCTCGAGGCGGCCATGCCCCTGGCCATCCAGGTCTGGATCGAGGCCTACCTGGCCCGCCACGGCGAGGCCCCCATGGAGGAGCGCAAGAAGAAGCGCAAGGGAGCGGGCCGCGCCCGGGAGATGGACGCATGAGCCGGCTGGAACGCTGGTCCCGACGCAAGCTCGGCGAGGAGCCGTCCCCCGACACCCCGCCGCCCGAAGAGGCCGCGCGCCCGGCCGACCCGCCGCAGGCGGACGCCGAGCCCCATGTCGTCAGCGACGAGGAGCTGCCCGACCCGGAGAGCCTGCCCCCCGGCAGCGACTTCAGCCGCTACCTCCAGGAGGGGGTCAGCCAGGCGCTGCGCCGCCGTGCCCTGCGCCGGCTCTGGCAGGCCGACCACTACGGGGTGCGCGACGGCCTGGACGACTACGACGACGACTACAGCCAGCTCGAGCCCCTGGCCCGGGAGGCCGCCGAGCGGCTGCGCCACTGGGGCCGTCGTGTGAACGACTTCCTCGACCAGGAGGAGGAAGCCGCCGAGGCGAGCACCGGGCAGGAAGGCGCCCCAACGGAGCCCCTTGACGCCACGCCCCCGGACCCGTCGCCGAGCTTAGACGAAGGTGACAGCGACGAAACGGAAAGGCCGAGCTATATTAGGAAAGATCGACAATAACGAGGTGATAATGCCCGCTACCATTGCGCTGACACCCGTGGATGACGAACGCAACCGAGCCGCCCGGGAGGCCGCCAGGCGAAGGGTCTCCTGGCCTGCCAACCTGGCCCCGGAAACCGTTGACTTCGAAAGCGAGGGCTACCTGCTGATCGCCGGTGCCGAGCTGGATATCCGCCGGGCCGCCGCGCGCCTGGCGGGCCAGCTTCCCGGCATCACCCTGCTGGTCACCGAGCGCAGCAGCGCCGAGGAGGACCCCGACCTCGAGGCCATCTGGGAGGCCACCCGGGCGCTGCCCTGCCATCAGGCGACCGGCGCCCTGCGGCTCGAGGGCTACCTGGGACGTTTCCATGCCACCCTCGCGAGCGATGCCGAACCTGTCGATCTGGCCCGGGCCACCCAGGCGCGCCCCTGCTTCGACCTGGTGCTCGACCTTGGCCAGCGGCCGCTGCTGGACCTGGAGCTCCCCCCGCCCGGCTACCGCGCCACCCGCTGGGGCACGGCCGACTGCGAGCAGGCCCTGGCTACCCTGCCCGACCACCGTGGCGCCTTCGAGGCGCCACGCGCCGTGCAGGTCAACGCCGATCTCTGCGCCCATTCGCGCAGCGGCCAGGCCGGCTGCACCCTCTGCCTGGACACCTGCCCGGCCGATGCGCTGTCCAGCCAGCCCGGGCGCGTGGGGGCTCGCATCGCGGTGGATGCCCACCGCTGCCACGGCGCCGGCAGCTGTGCCAGCGCCTGCCCCACCGGCGCCATCGAGTTTCGCCTGCCTCGCCCGGCGCCCCTGGAGAGCTACCTGGGCGAACTGCTGGCCGCCTATCGAGAGGCCGGCGGTGCTCATCCGGTGGTGCGCTTCCTGAACGAGGCCCACCTGGCTCGGGAGAGTGCACCGCCTGCCGGGCACGTGCTGGACGTGCCCCTCGAGGAGCTGGGCGCCGCGGGGCCAGACCACTGGCTGGCGGCCCTTGCCGCCGGGGCCGGCGAGGTGCGCCTGCAGCGGGACGCAGAGACGCCCCCCACCCTGCAGCGGCAGCTCGAGCGGCAGCATGCCGAGGCCCGAGAGCTGCTCGCGGCCCTCGGCCATGACCCGGCCCGGCTGACCTGGCTCGAGGCCGAAGGCGACCGGGACGCCCTGCCCGTCCAGGCTCCCCTGTTGCCGCGCCCGGAGGCCGCCCCCGAGGCCACCAAGCGTGACCGACTCAACGCCACCCTGGCGTGGCTCGGTAGCCAGGGCAGCCCGACCGGCCGGCGCCACCCGCTGCCCGCCCCGGCGCCCCACGGCGGCATCGAGGTGGACCCGCAGCGCTGCACCCTGTGCCAGGGCTGCGTGGCGCTCTGCCCCACCCCGGCTCTCTCCGGCGGCGATGACGCCACGGCGCGGCTGGCCTTCCGCGAGGCCGACTGCGTGCAGTGCGGCCTCTGCGAGGCGGGCTGCCCCGAGCAGGCCATCCGGCTGGTGCCGGGGTTCCTGGCCGGCCCCGAACGCGAGGCGCGCAGGACCCTCAAGGAGGAGCCCGCCTTCGCCTGCATCCGCTGCGGCAAGCCCTTCGCCACGGCCAGCACCATCGCCACCATCCAGCGCAAGCTGGCGGACCACCCCTACTTTGCCGGCGAGGCGCGCTCGCGCCTCGAGATGTGCGAGGACTGCCGCGTCCAGGACGTCTGGCAGGAGCTTGCCCGGGATCCCGAACGTCAGCTGAAGGTGTAGCCATGGACGATCTCATCGCCACCACCCCGAGCGTCAGCGAGCACGACGCCCTCCGGGCGGATATCTACCGGCTGCTGGCCCGCCTGCTGCTGGCGCCGCCGGACGCGGAACTGCTCGACTTCCTCGCCGGCCTGGAGGCCGACGACGAGGATCCGGAGATGGCGGCCAGCTGGCGCGGCCTCGCGGCGGCCGCCGCCGCGACCACCCCCGACAGGGCCGCCCGCGACCACTTCGCGCTGCTGGTCGGCGTCATCCAGGGCGAGATCACCCCCTACGCCTCCTGGTACCTGCACGGCACCCTGATGGACGAACCCCTGGTGGCGCTGCGTCGCGACCTTCGCCGACTCGGGCTCGCCCGGACGGAGGAGAGCCGCGACCCCGAGGACCACCTCGGCGCCCTGTGCGAGGCCATGGCCCTGCTGGCCGAGCGCGATGACCCTGAGCAGGCCCGCTTCTTCGCCGCCCACCTGGCCCCCTGGGCAGACCGTTGCCTGGCCGAACTGGCAGCCAGCCAGGCGGCCCTCTACGCTGAGACAGGACGGCTGGGCCTCGGCTTTCTGGCCCGAGAGCACCACTACCTCAGATAACCAACAAGATCACCGACCGTCACCCCCGAGGAGAACGCCATGCCCCGCGCCCATGATCCACGCCGCCGCCGCTTCCTGCGCACCCTGGGGGCCGGCGGAGCCCTGGCCGGCACCGCCGCCGTGGTAGGCCATGTCGGCCTGACCCAGGCCGATGCCCCCCGGACCGACACGCCCGCCGACGATAGCCAGCGGCACTACCGCGAAACCGACCACGTTCGCGCCTACTACGCCACCCTGCGCGACTGAGCGTCGCTCATCTTCGGAGGTAAGTGATCATGCGTCTCACACCCAAGCAGGCAACCCCGGGCGCCGCGGGTCTCGGCATCTCTCGGCGGCAGTTCCTCAAGCGCGGCGGCGCCGCCACCGGCGGACTGGCGGCCGCCGGCTTCATGGGGCACGGCATGCTGCGCCCGGTGGAGGCCAGCGGCAAGACCCCGGTCCTCGACTCGCCGGTCGAGGTGAAGCGCACCATCTGCTCCCACTGCTCGGTGGGCTGCGGCACCTATGCCGAGGTCCAGGAGGGCATCTGGACCCGCCAGGAGCCCGCCTTCGACCATCCCATCAACCGCGGCGCCCACTGCGCCAAGGGGGCTTCCCTCAGGCAGCACGGCCACTCCAGCCGGCGTCTCAAGTACCCCATGAAGCTGGTGGGTGGCGAGTGGCAGCGCATGAGCTGGGACGACGCCATCGAGGAGATCGGCGACAAGGTGCTCGCCCTGCGCGAGGCCCACGGTCCCGACAGCGTCTTCTGGCTCGGCTCGGCCAAGTTCAGCAACGAGCAGGCCTACCTGCTGCGCAAGTTCGCCGCCCTCTGGGGGACCAACAACACCGACCACCAGGCGCGCATCTGCCACTCCACCACCGTGGCCGGGGTCGCCAACACCTGGGGTTACGGAGCGATGACCAACTCGCTCAACGACATGCACAACTGTCGCTCGATCCTCTTCATCGGCTCCAACCCCGCCCAGGCGCACCCGGTGGCCATGCAGCACTTCCTGATCGCCAAGGAGCGCAACAACTGCGATATCATCGTCGCCGACCCGCGCTTCACCCGCACCGCGGCCAAGGCCGATACCCATGTGCGCATTCGCCCCGGCTCCGATGTGGCCTTTATCTGGGGCCTCTTGTGGCACATCTTCGAGAACGGCTGGGAGGACCGCGAGTATATCCAGCAGCGGGTCTACGGCATGGACGAGGTGCGCGCCGAGGTGGCCAGCTACACCCCCTCGGTCGTCGAGGATGTCACCGGCGTTCCCGAGGCCACCATGCGTGACGTGGCCGAGCGCCTGGCCACCAGGAAGCCCGGCAGCATCGTCTGGTGCATGGGCGGCACCCAGCACACCACCGGCAACAACAACACCCGGGCCTACTGCATCCTGGAGCTGGCGCTGGGCAATATCGGCAAGTCCGGCGGCGGCGCCAATATCCTGCGCGGCCACGACAACGTCCAGGGCGCCACCGACCTGGGCCTCGACTCCAGCTCCCTGCCGGCCTACTACGGCCTGACCGAGGGGGCCTGGCAGCACTGGGCGCGAGTCTGGGACGTCGACTACGAGTGGCTCAAGGGGCGCTTCGACCAGTCCGAGTACCACGACGGAAAGCCCATGTACAGCAACGGCATCACGGTCTCCCGCTGGGTCGACGGGGTGCTCGAGGAGGACGAGGATATCTCCCAGCGCACCGCCCTCAAGGCGATGTTCTACTGGGGCCATGCGGTCAACTCCCAGACCCGGGGCCCCGAGATGCGCCGGGCCATGCAGAAGCTCGAGATGATGGTGATCGTCGACCCCTACCCCACGGTGGCCGCGGTCATGCACGACCGCACCGACGGCGTCTACCTGCTGCCCGCCTGCACCCAGTTCGAGACCACCGGCAGCGTGACCGCCACCAACCGCTCGCTGCAGTGGCGGGACCGGGTGATCGAGCCCCTGTTCGAGTCCAAGCCCGACCACGAGATCATGTACCGCTTCGCCGAGAAGTTCGGCTTCGCCGACGAGCTGACCCGCCATATCGAGGTCAACGGCAAGGAGCCGCTGATCGAGGACATCCTGCGCGAGATCAACCGCGGCACCTGGACCATCGGCTACACGGGCCAGAGCCCGGAGCGCCTCAAGGAGCACCAGAAGCACTGGCATACCTTCAGCTTCGAGAACCTGCGCGCCCAGGGCGGCCCCGCCGACGGCGACTACTACGGCCTCCCCTGGCCCTGCTGGGGAACGCCGGAGTTCGCCCACCCCGGCTCTCCCAACCTCTACGACCCCAGCGTACCGGTCAAGGAGGGCGGCATGGGCTTCCGGGCGCGCTTCGGCATCGAGCGTGACGGCGTCAACCTGCTCGCCGAGGGCTCGGCGCCGGTGCAGGGGGAGCTCGACGACGGCTACCCCGAGTTCACCGACCAGATGCTCAAGGACCTGGGCTGGTGGGACGACCTCACCGAGGAGGAGAAGGTCGCCGCCGAAGGCCAGAACTGGAAGACCGACCTCCTGGGCGGCATCCAGCGGGTCGCCATCGAGCACGGCTGTGCGCCCTACGGCAACGCCAAGGCCCGCGCCGTGGTGTGGACCTTCCCGGACCAGGTGCCCAAGCACCGCGAACCGCTCTACACCACCCGCCGCGACCTGGTCGAGCGGTTCCCCACCTGGGACGACTTCCGCTCGCTGTTCCGGCTGCCGACCCTCTATCGGAGCATCCAGGAGAACGACAACTCCGACCGCTACCCGATCATCCTCACCTCCGGGCGCCTGGTGGAGTACGAGGGCGGCGGCGAGGAGACCCGCTCCATGTCCTGGCTGGCCGAGCTGCAGCAGGAGATGTTCGTGGAGGTGAACCCGGCCGACGCCAACGACATCGGCATCGGCGACGGCGATACCGTCTGGGTCGAGGGGGCCGAGGGAGGCCGCGTGCGGGTCAAGGCGCTGGTGACCCCCCGGGTGGGCCGCGGCGTGGCCTTCATGCCCTTCCACTTCGGCGGGATGTTCCAGGGCGAGAATCTGCATGATCGCTATCCGGAGGGCTCTGCCCCCTACGTGCTGGGTGAGGCAGCCAACACCGCCACCACCTACGGCTACGATCCGGTGACCCTGATGCAGGAAACCAAGTGCACCATCTGTCGGATCGAGCGCGCCTGAGCAATCGACAGCGATCAGGAGAAGAAGACATGGCCCAGATGAAATTCATGTGCGACGCCGAACGCTGCATCGACTGCAACGGCTGCGTCACCGCCTGCAAGAACGCCAACGAGGTGCCCTGGGGCATCCAGCGCCGCCGCGTCGTCACCCTCAACGACGGCCAGGCCGATGAGGTTTCCATCTCGGTGGCCTGCATGCACTGCGATGACGCCCCCTGCATGGCGGTCTGCCCTACCGACTGCTTCTACAAGACCGATGACGGCATCGTGCTCCACGACAAGGACCTCTGCATCGGCTGCGGCTACTGCCTCTACGCCTGCCCCTTCGGCGCCCCGCAGTTCCCGAAGCAGAACGCCTTCGGCGAGCGCGGCAAGATGGACAAGTGCACCTTCTGCGCCGGCGGCCCCGCCGACTCCCCCGAGGAGGAGTACGAGAAGTACGGCGCCAACCGCATTGCCGAGGGCAAGCTGCCGCTGTGTGCGGAGATGTGCTCCACCAAGGCCCTGCTGGCCGGTGATGCCCAGACCGTGGCCGATATCTTCCGCCAGCGGGTCATCCACCGTGGCCATCGCGACGGCGGCTGGTCGGGGAACCAGCGGCGTGAGCGGGAGCGCACGCGGGCCGGTGCCGACCTCACCGGCGTCGACGACCTGGTCTATGACGCCACCCGCCAGGGTTAGGAGGTGATGCCATGAGCCTTTGCCGATATGGGGCCCTGGGGGGGCTACTGCTGGCGGTGCTGCTTGCCCTGACCGCCCTGCTCGCCTCCCCCGTCCTGGCCCAGGCGGAACCCCAGCGCGAGGCGGCCACCGCGGTGGGTGGCGTGAGCCCCGACACCTGGCGCCAGGTGCGCAGCGGTGAGGTAGACGCCAACTTCCGCGACAGTCGCTTCGATTCCAACTACAACCTGATCAACGCCAGCGGCGAGCGCTGGCGGCAGCTGCGCAACCGCTGGGTCTCGCCCTTCGGCCTCATCGCCGTGGGCGGCATGATCCTGGCGATTGCGCTCTTCTATGTGATCGTCGGACGCAAGGAGCTGAGCGAGCCACGCACCGGGCGCAAGCTGCTGCGCTGGCCGCTGTTCGTGCGCGCCCTCCACTGGACGGTGGCGACCCTGTTCCTCATCCTCGCCCTGACGGGACTCAACCTGCTCTACGGCAAGTTTGTGTTCCCGCCGCTGTTCGGCGATGCCTTCTGGGCCTCGATGATCTCGGCCTCCAAGCTCGCCCACAACTACCTGGGGCCGCTGTTCGGCATCCTGCTGGTGGTGCTGCTGGCCCGGGTGCTCCAACACAACTGGCCGAAGCGCCACGACCTGGAGTGGTTCCGCCAGGGCGGCGGCCTGGTGGGCAAGGGCCACCCCGATGCCGGGTTCGCCAACGGCGGCGAGAAGGCCTGGTTCTGGCTGCTCGCCACCGCGGGGCTGGCGGTGATCGCCAGCGGCTTCGTGCTGGACTTCCCCAACTACGGCCAGAGCCGCGACACCATGCAGTGGGCCAACCTGATCCACGGCGTCGGTGCCCTCGGCCTGACCGCCGTGGCCCTGGGCCATATCTATATCGGCACCATCGGCTCGGAGGGGTCGCTGGAGGGGATGACCACCGGCTATGTGGACGAGACCTGGGCGAAGGACCACCACAACCTCTGGTACGAGGAGGTCAAGGACCAGGCGGTGCCCGAGGGGCAGGTCGGCGACCAGCCGACTACCTCCGGCGATACCGGTGAAACGGCCTCTCGCCCGGGATGAGTCGCACCCTCGTCACGGCCTCCAAGACACCGCCTGCGGGCGGTGTCTTTTTTGTTATGCTGGCTCCACTGTCAGCCACCCACAGGGAGAACGAGCCACCATGGACTACCTCGACGACGCCACCCGCACGCAGCTTGAGGCCGCCGCCTTCCGCCGCCTGCTCAAGCACCTGGACGACAACAAGGACGTGCAGAACATCGACCTGATGATCCTGGCCGACTTCTGCCGCAACTGCCTCTCCAAGTGGCTGGTCACCGCCGCCGAGGAGCGCGGCGCCGAGCTCGACTACGAACGCGCCCGGGAGTACGTCTACGGCATGCCCTACGCGGAGTGGAAGGAGAAGTACCAGCTGGAGGCCACGCCGGAGCAGCAGGCCGCCTTCCAGGCGCGCCAGGCACAGAAGCAGGAGAAGGCATGATGGCCGACCCGATGATTCCCCTTGCCGTTGCGGTGCTGACGATCTCCGACACCCGCAACGAGGAGACCGACCGCAGCGGCCAGGCCCTGGTGAGCTGCCTGACCGATGCCGGCCACCGCCTGGCCGACAAGCGCATCGTGCCGGATGACATCTACCGCATCCGTGCCGTGGTGGCCGAGTGGATCGCCGACCCCGCCATCCAGGTGGTGCTGACCACCGGCGGGACGGGCTTCACCGGCCGCGATTCAACCCCGGAGGCGGTCGGCGTGCTGCTCGACAAGGAGATCGAGGGATTCGGCGAGCTGTTCCGCCAGCTGAGCCGGGAGGAGATCGGCAGCTCCACGGTGCAGAGCCGCTGCCTGGGCGGGCTGGCCAACGGCACCGTGGTGTTCTGCCTGCCCGGCTCCACCGGCGCCTGCCGCACCGCCTGGAACGGCATCCTGGCCGAACAGCTGGATAGCCGACACAAGCCCTGCAACTTTGCCAATATCGTGATCCCCGAGCGAGGCCAGCATGGCTGAGCTCAAGCCCGTGGAGGCGGCACTCTCTGCCCTGCTCGAGGGCGTACAGCCGCTGGGAAGCGAGCGGATCCCCTGCGACCGGGCCGCCGGCAGGATCCTGGCCGAGCCGGTGGCGGCGTCTCTCGATGTGCCCCCCTTCGACAACAGCGCCATGGATGGCTATGCCCTGCACCACCGGGACGCCGGCCGCTGGCTGCGGGTCAGCCAGCGCATCGCCGCAGGCGCCACCGGTGAACCCCTGGCCGCCGACAGCTGCGCACGGATCTTCACCGGCGGGGCCATTCCAGAGGGCGCCGACTGCGTGGTCATGCAGGAGAGCGTCGAGGTCGACGGCGATTGGGTGCGGGTCCCGGAGGGGATTCCGGCCGGGGATAATATCCGCCGCCGGGGCCGGGATGTCACCGCGGGGAGCGAGCTGCTGCCGGCCGGTGAGCCGCTGGAAGCCGCGGCCCTGGGCCACCTGGCCGGCCAGGGCATCACCGAGGTCACGGTGCGCCGGCGGCCCCGTGTGGCCCTGCTCTCCACCGGCGACGAGATCGTGGATCCCGGCCAGCCCCTGGGCCCCGGGCAGATCTACAACTCCAACCGCCCCATGCTCTGTCGCCTGCTGGAGCGCTTCGGGGCCGAGGTGGTACACCTTGCCGCGATTCCCGACGAGCCCGAAGGCACTCGCCGTGCCCTCGAGGACGCCGCCCGCCGTGCCGACCTGGTGGTGAGCACCGGAGGTGTCAGCGTCGGCGAGGAGGACCACGTGAAGGCGGCCCTGGAAGCCCTGGGCCGGCTGGATCTCTGGCGGCTGGCGATTCGCCCGGGCAAGCCCCTGGCCCTGGGACGCCTGCCGGATGGCGAACGCGAGGTCCGCTTCATCGGGCTGCCGGGCAACCCCGTGTCGGGGTTCGTCGGGGCCTGGCTCTTTCTCAGGCCGCTGGTGGGTGCCCTGCTGGGGGCCCCTTCCCTGGCCGAGCTACCCGGGCTTGCCGCCCGGGCCGACTTTGCCACCCGCACCGGGCCCCGCGCCCACTATATGCGGGTTCGCCTCGAGTTCGCCCCGGAGGGTATTACCGCCCACGCCTTCCGGGATCAGAACTCCGGGGTACTCAGCTCCTGCATCGCCGCCGATGCCTTGGCGGTCATTCCCCCGAACCGGGAGGTAGCCCCCGGCGACAGCGTGAACTGCCTCTGGCTCAGGGGGGCGTAACGTGTCCCTGTACCGGCACCTCTAGCGCCCCTCGCACCTCCGGCCAGAGCCGCTGGAAGCCCTGGCCGAGGCTCTCGTGCTCGCGCTCGAGCCAGGGCACCAGCTCCGCCAGGCGGTTGGGGCCGGAGAGACGACGCCCGATGCCGGCGATGGCCCGGCAGGTGAAATCGAAGTCGGCGTAGCGGCAGAGCCAGTCCTGCTCCACCAGCACCGGCACCATGACGGCAAGGCGTGCCGGGGCCGGACGCGCCGCCAGGACACGGTAGGTGCGCTGCACCAGCGGCGAGGGACAGGCGGCAAGGCCCAGCTCTCGGGCAACGAAATGGTCCCAGACCAGATCGAGGGCGATTCCCACATAGCGTCTCTGGGCCCTCGGCGCCGAGCGCTGCAGCTCCGCCACCACCGGATGGGCATCCACGAAGGCATCGACCCGGCGATGGTGGCGAATGCCCCTGGCCACCTCCTCCGGCCAGCCGGCCAGGTCGCTGCCCTTGACGCCGTCGGCGATCAGGTTGCCCCAGAGGAAATCGTCGCCGCCGCCTCGGGCCAGCCAGGCGTGGGCCAGGAAGTTCACGGCCGGCTCACAGGCAGTTGGTGGGTTTGGGCAGCCCGGCGATACGCGCCGCCACCTTGGGGGGGCTGCCCGGGAAGAGCCGCATCAGGTGGATGGAGCGCCCTTTGTCCTCACCCAGAGCCCGACTCACCGCCTTGACCAGCGGCCGCATGGCCGGGGCCTGCTCGAAGCGGGCGTAGAAGTCACGCAGCACCTCGATGATCTCCCAGTGCTCGTCGCCCAGGGAGATCCCCTCCTCCAGGGCCAGGGCCTCGGCTACCTCCCGATCCCAGTCGTGCTGATTGACCAGATAGCCCTCGGGGTCGAGCGGAATCTCTTTGTCGGGCAATGCAAGATAACGGTATATTTCTGTGGTTGCCATCAGTACCAGCTCAGGGTGCGTTCAGCCTCTTCGGTCAGGGTCACGAACCCCGCCATGTCCACTACCTCCACCTCCGGGGCGCAGAGGGTCGAAAGGCCTCTCGCCTCGAGGTCGTCCCCCAGGGCATGGATTCGCCCACGCACGCTGGCGAAACAAGTCGCCAGGGTCGGCATCGCGCCCTGGACGCCATCCTCGATCAGCAGCAGGCGATCCTCCGGCCCCATGGCGGCGAGGGCCTGACGGTAGACCTCGCTGGAGGCCGGGGATCGATTGAGAATATGCAGCAGCATCTTGCCATCTCCTTGCGGGCCTTCTGCCATCAGAAGGTCAGGACCAGGGGGTGCGACGCCGCAAGCGCGGCGATATCGCCCTGGCTGACGGCGGTGGTCGGCAGCATCAGCGAGTCGGCGTCGAGGCCGAAGCGCCCCAGCGCCTCGGCCTCCACCAGCAGGGTCTCGATATCGTACATCTCGAGCATCTCCAGGGTGGGCGCCGTGCCCTTCTGCCCCAGGGGGCCGGCCGCCTGGCCCGGCAGCAGCGCGGTGACGCCCTCCCCCATGAAGAGCAGCGTCACCCGGCGACCGAAGGCGGCGGCCACCAGGGCGGCATCGAGCCCTTCCCGCAGCCAGCTCGTGCCGTGGGGGGCGTGGCGCAGGATCACCAGGAGATCTCCCCGGAGACGCTGGGTGCTGTCGTTGGACATGGTGCTCTCCTCAGGGGCCGAAGGTGATCAGGCGGTCGCAGCGCAGCCCGAGATCGACCAGCTGGCCGAGCCCGGTCAGCTCGAAGGGCGCCTCCACGCTGTGCCCCTGCTTGCCGTGCCGGGCGGCTTCTCTCTCGTCCAGCAGCCCGCGCCGCAGAGCCGCCGCAATGCAGACCTGCAGCGGCACGTCGTACTCCCGGGCCAGTTCGGCCCAGGCATCGACCAGGTGAGGCTCATCCTGGGGGGGTGCGGCCAGCCGGGCGGCATTCTGCACCCCGTCGTGGTAGAAGAAGATGCCCTCGAGCCGATGGCCCCGGGCCACCACCGCCTCTGCGAAGCGCAGCGCGGAGTGCGAGGCCTGGCTGCTGTAGGGCGCTCCCATGAGCAGGATCCCGTAGCGCATGGTGGATCTCCACAAACAGGCTGGCCCCGCCAGGGCGGGGCCAGCCTGAAACGGCGTTGCCCGTCAGGGTCAGTCGCTGCTCATGATGCCGAGCAGGGACAGCAGGCTGACGAAGAGGTTGTAGATCGAGACGTAGAGGGTAATGGTCGCGAGGATGTAGTTGGTCTCGCCGGCACGGTGCACGATCTCGCTGGTCTGGTAGAGGATCGCCGCCGAAGCGAACAGCACGAAGCCGGCGGAGACCATCAGCATCAGGGTCGGGATCTGGAAGATCAGGCCCGCCACCATGGCCAGGATCAGCACGATGGCACCGGCCATCAGGAAGTTGCCGAGGAAGCTGAAGTCCTTCTTGGAGACCAGCGCCACGGCGGAGAGGCCGATGAAGGTCAGGCCGGTCATGGCCAGGGCGTTCATCACCAGGGCCGCCCCGTTGGGCAGCGCCAGGTAGGCGTTGAGGATCGGCCCGAGGGTGAAGCCCATGAAACCGGTGAAGGCGAAGGTGGCCAGCAGCCCCATGGCCGAGTTGGCGGTCTTGTGCACCAGGAACATCAGGCCGTAGGCGCCGATGAAGAACACGAAGATATTGAGCCGCTCGACGCCCATGGCCATGGCGGCACCGGCGGTGACCGCCGAGAACAGCAGCGTCATGGCGAGCAGGCCATAGGTGTTGCGCAGCACCTTGTTGGTGCCGACCGCCTGGCTCTGCTGGCGAGTAAGCTGGGTGTCTTGGTATGCCATGGATCCAGTGCTCCCTGTGTATTGGTAGGTCGTGGCAGTTGACCTAGAATGCCGACTCGAGGTTCCCCGCGCAAGTCCTTGACCCACCATCGCTCAACGCTGATTCCCCGCGCCCAGCAGCCGGCAGGCCACCTGCAGCGCCGTGCTGCACACCTCCTCCCGGGCCGCCCGCAGGGCCTCCAGGTCCATCCAGCAGGCGTGGGTCGCATCGTCTGCGGCGACAGGCTCGCCGCTCGACCAGGCCATCTCCATCACCACCAGCACATAGTGGAAGTGCAGTCGCCCTGCCTCGTCGCGGTCGATCACGTCGATGGCGGTGAAGGGCCCCAGGGAGCGGCCCTGCACGCCGGTCTCCTCGAGCAGCTCACGCTCTGCCGCGGCGGCCAGCGGCTCGCCCGCCTCCACCCGGCCACCGGGCAGCGCCAGCCGGCCGGCGTTGGGGGGATTGCGCCGCCGCACCATCAGCAGGCGTCCCTCCCTCAGCAGGGCGCAGGATACCGCCGGCGTGGGGCGTGGCGACTCGGTGGCATGGGGCATTTGGCAAGGCTCCGGGCAAGACTCTGCCAGCAGTGTGCCAGCGCCAGCTCTCCCTGGCTAACGTCTTGATAGGCCAGTGGCTCTTGACCCGACACCGAAAACTGGTAATATTCTGCGCCGTAAGCCGGAGGGATGGCAGAGCGGTTGAATGCACCGGTCTTGAAAACCGGCAAAGGTGAAAGCCTTTCCAGGGTTCGAATCCCTGTCCCTCCGCCATTACATCAAGGAAACCAGCCACTTACGGCTGGTTTTTTTGTTTCTGGCCCACCTACCCCACATCCCCCAGGAGGGCACCATGGCGCTCAAGGCCACGATTTTCAAAGCACGCCTGCAGGTTGCCGACATGGATCGGCACTACTACGGCGACCACAGCCTGACCCTCGCTCGCCACCCGTCCGAGACCGACGAGCGGATGATGCTCCGCCTGCTCGCCTTCGCCCGCCACGCCCACGAGGATCTCGCCTTCGGCCGCGGTGTCAGCACCGATGACGAACCCGACCTCTGGATCCGCAGCCTGACCGGCGAGATCGAGCTCTGGATCCAGCTGGGGCAGCCGGATGAGCGCGAGATACGCCGCGCCTGCGGCCGCGCACGCCAGGTGGTGCTCTATACCTACAGCGGACAGGGTGCCGGGATCTGGTGGGAACAGCTCGGCAGCAGGCTCGCCGTCCTCGGCAACCTCTCCGTGTATGACATTCCGCCCGAGAGCATGCAGGCGCTGGCACAGCTGGCGGCCCGCGGCATGGACCTCAATGTCACCATCCAGGATGGGGCCATCTGGCTGGCCAACGCCGAGACGGCGGTAGAGATCAACATCGCAACGCGGCAGCAGACCGGTACGCCTCAGTAGAGCCGCAGGCCCACCTTGGTCACCCGGTTGCCCTCCATCTCGCTGACCACCCAGTGGATGCCGTGCCAGTCCACGTCGTCGCCCACCACCGGGTGGCCGCCGACCCGCAGCGAGATGAACTCCGCCAGGGTCATTTCCTTCTCCGCCTGGCTCAGCGTCAGGCCATAGGCGCCGGCGATATCCTGCATGCGCGCCTCGCCATCGAAGGTGAAGGTGCCGAAGAAGGCGCGCTCCTGCTTGAGCTTGGCGTCGCCGTTGAAGAGGCGGTTGAGTGCCGGCAGGTCCTCGCTGCGGCCGATCACGCAGATCACGTCACCGAGCTGCAGGCGCGTGCTCCCCTTGGGGTGCAGCATCACATGGTCGCGGAACAGCGCCGAGATCAGGGCCCCGGAGGGGAAGCGCAGCAGCCGGATCGGTACCTCCTCCAGGTCCGAGTTCTCCACCTCGTAGACGAACATCTCGAAGTCGTTCTCCGGCAGGATGCCGAGGAGGCCCCGGCGGTTGGGAGACACGCTGGTGGGCACCTCCACCTTCATCCAGCGCGCCATCACGCCAAGCGTGCCACCCTGGATCAGCAGCGACAGCAGCACCACCGCGAAGGCCACATTGAAGTAGAGCGAGGCGTTCTCCACCCCGCCGATCACCGGGAAGATCGCCAGCACGATAGGCACGGCGCCACGCAGCCCCACCCAGGAGATGAAGCCGATCTCCCGCCAGCGGAACTTGAAGAAGGGCTTGATGCTGATCAGCACGGCGATCGGGCGCGCCACGAAGATCAGCGCCAGCGCCACCAGGGTGGCCGGCAGCGCCAGCTCGAGCATCTCGCTGGGGTTGACCAGCAGCCCCAGCACCAGGAAGAGGCCGATCTGGCTCAACCAGGCCAGGCCGTCGTGCACGGGCAGGATGAAGCCGATATGCCGGCCGGGCTGGTTGCCGATCATCAGCCCCGCCAGGTAGATGGCCAGGAAGCCGCTGCCGCCGAGGAAGCTGGTGACCCCGAAGATGCAGAACCCCAGCGCCAGCGCCAGCAGCGAGTAGAGCCCCGGCGCCAGGTCCACCCAGCGCAGCAGCTTGCCGCTGAGCCAGCCGGCCCCCACGCCGATGGTGAGCCCCAGGCCGAACTGCTCGACCAGCAGCAGAAGGGTGTCCACCCCGCCGCTGAGCTCACCCACGAGCATCTCCACCAGCACCAGGGTCAGGAAGATCGCCATGGGGTCGTTGGTACCCGACTCGATCTCCAGCGTCGCCCCCACCCGCTCGTTGAGGTTGACCCCGCGCCCGCTGAGCATCGAGAACACCGCCGCCGCATCGGTGGAGCCGACGATCGCCCCCACCAGCAGCCCCTGGATCAGGGTCAGGTCGAAGATCCACATCGCCAGCATCCCGATCAGGCCGCTGGTGATGAAGACCCCCAGGGTGGCCAGGGAGAGGGCGGGACGAAAGCCCACCCGGAAGGTCTTCAGGCGCGTTCGCAGGCCGCCATCGAGCAGGATCATCGCCAGCGCCAGGTGCCCGATCAGGAAGGCCAGGGAATAGTCATCGAACACGATGCCGAGCACACCCTGCTCGCCGGCCAGCATGCCGAGGCCGAGGAAGATCAGCAGCAACGGCAGCCCAACCAGGGAGGAGAGACGACTGGCCAAAACGCTGAGCGCGATCAAAAAGCCACTGAAAATGAACAGGGTGTTGATGGTGTCCATGGCATCCTCGACGGGGCGGGGCGACCATTATATCGCATTGACACCCGGCATTGCCCGGCAGTTTCTTCAAGACTGGCCAGCACTTCCGCGCAGCGGATACACTCTGCAGTCGCAAAGCAGCCGCACCCTCTTGCGCCCTTACCTGCCGGAGCCACCCGATGCCCCACCCTGACAGGCCAACGCGCCCCCCTGCCCGAGGGCTTGCCCTGCCGATGCTGCTGGTGCTCGCTCTGCTCTCCCTGCCGGCCCAGGCCGAGACGCTGGAGGCGCCTCCGCCGCCCGAACCGGCGGCCGCCGAGGAACCTCGAGAGCCTCCGGAGGCCCTGCCCGCCCTAGAGACCGAGGTCATGGTGCCCCAACTCCCGGAGCCTGCTGAGGGCGCCGTCGAGGAAGAAGAGGAGATTCCCACCGTCGTCCTCACACCGGCGGAGCCTCTGGAGCCACCGCCCCTCAAGCCCCTGGAGATCATGCTGGACTGGTACCCGGGCCCGCAGCACGCTGCCCTGCTGCTGGCCTACCATCGGGGGGAGTTCCAGCGCCAGGGGCTGGACGTGACCCTGACGACGCCTGCCGACCCCTCCCTGCCGCCCCGCCTGCTGGCGGTCGGGCGCATCGACCTGGCGGTCAGCCGCCAGCCTCTGCTCCACCTGCATGCCGGGCGCGGCCTGCCCCTGGTGCGCGTGGGCACCCTGGTGGACCTGCCGCTGGCGGGGCTGCTGCTGCGCAATGGCAGCGACCCCGAGGTGCCCTTCCCGCTGGCGGGCAAGCGTATCGGCTACTCCACGGAGGAGGCCCGCCACCTGCTGCTGCCCGCCCTGCTCGCCCCCCAAGGCATCGGCATCCACGAGCTGGAGCTGGTCGATATCAACTTCAGCGCGGTAAACGGGATGGTGGAGCAGGAGCTGGACGGCCTCATGACACCCCAGCGCCTGATGCTGCCGCGCCTGCTGGGCGACGAGGGCATCGCCACGCGGCTGGTGCGCCCGGAGGCGCACGGCATTCCCACCCACGAGGGGCTGATCCTGCTCGCCAACCGCGACCGGGTCGGGGGGCAGCGGGAGACGCTGCGCCGGGTGCTCGACGCCCTCGGCGAGACCACCGCCTGGCTGCTGGACGAGCCCGAGGCGGCCTGGGAGCTGCTGCGGGAGCGGGAGCCGACGCTGGACACCCCGGCCAACCGGGACGCCTGGATGCCGATGCTGCTGCGGCTCAGTGCACGGCCGGCCGCGCTGGACGCCGGCAACTACCGGCGCTTCGAGGCCTTTCTGGTGGAGAGCGGGCTGGTGGAGGACGCCACGCCGGTGGAGCGGCTGGCGATCGACCTGGGCGCCCCCTGAGAGGGCGCCCGGCGGGAGTCACTGCTGCTTAAGGAAGGCGTCGACGGCGTCCCGGAAGGCCTCGGGCTGCTCGGCATGCAGCCAGTGGCCGGCATCGAGGGTCACGACCTCGGCCCGGGGCAGCACCGCGCGCAGGGCCGGCAGCATCTCGTCGGTGACGTAGTGGGAACGGGCGCCTCGCAGCACCAGGGAGGGCCCCTCGTAGCTCCCCTCGCCCGCCGGCGGCCCCATGATGGTCTCGTAGTCCGACTGGATCTCGTCGAGGCCCAGGCGCAGCCTGAGCCCGCCCGCCTCGGCTCGCTCCAGGTTGGTGGCCAGGAAGAGGCGAACCGCCCGCTCCTTGACGTACTCCCCCAGCAGGTCGTCGGCCTCGCGGCGATTGGCCGGCTGGCCCGCCTCCAGGTGGCGCAGGCCGGCAAAGACGGTGTCATGGTCGTGGCCGTAGGCCTGGGGGGCGATATCGGCGACGATCAGCGAGGCCACCCGCTCGGGGGCCAGCCGCGCCAGGCTCATCACCACCTTGCCGCCCATGGAGTGTCCCAGCAGGTGGGCCCGGGGGATCTCCAGGCGATCGAGCAGGGCAATGAGATCCTCGGCCATGGCGTCATAGCCCATCCCCTCGGCGTGGGGGGAGCGCCCGTGGTTGCGCAGGTCCACGGCGATCACCCGCCGCGACGCCTGCCACGCCTTGACGTGGGAACGCCAGTTGTCGGCGCTGCCGAACAGGCCGTGGACCACCACCAGCGGTATCCCCTCCCCGTCGGTATCCAGATGGTTCAGCGTCACGGGCATGGCACTCTCTCCTTGTCCAGTTCAGGTATCACGGGCGACTGCGCGCCGGCTCAGGGCGGGAAGCGTCGCTCTGAACCGAGGTGGCCGAAAGCAGGCGACGGCTCAGGGTCGCCAGCAGCACACCATAGAGCGGCAGGAAGAACAACAGGCTGATCCCGAGCTTGATCACGTAGTCGACCCAGGCGATCTCCAGCCAGTTGGCCGCCATGAAGGGGTCGGGGCTGTTGTAGAAGGCGATCGAGAAGAAGGCGAAGGTGTCGGCCAGGTTGCCGAGCACCGTGGAGATCGCCGGCGCCACCCACCAGGCGCGCAGGCCGCGCAGCCGGTCGAACACGTGAACGTCCAGCAGCTGGCCCAGCAGGTAGGCCATGAAGCTGGCCACGGCGATGCGTGCCACGAAGAGGTTCCACTCCCCCAGCGCCTCGAGCCCCGCGAAGCCGCCGCGGGGGAAGACCACCGAAACCACGTAGGAGATCAGCAGCGCCGGCAGCATCACCCGCATGACGATGGCCCGGGCGGGCTCCTTGCCGAACAGGCGAACGGTCAGGTCGGTGGCCAGGAAGATGAAGGGGAAGCTGAAGGCACCCCAGGTGGTATGGAAGCCGAACAGGGTGAAGGGGAGCTGCACCAGGTAGTTGCTGGCGGCGATCACCAGGATGTGGAAGGTGACCATCAGCGCCAGCAGCTGGCGCCGCTGGCGGTCGGAAAGCGCGAACATCGACATGTCCTTTTTGGGGTGGAGGGGTGAGGGAACCCTCGTGAACGGGGCTGCCGAGGCAGCAGGCGGCGGGCATTATACGCACCAGGCAGGCGTCTGGCCATCGCTGCCGACGCCATGGGGAGCCCCCCATGAACGAACGGCGCCGCCCGAAGGGGCGGCGCCGTTGCGCGGTCGAGAGCGGGGATCAGACCTGGCGAGCGTCGCCGGAGGCGCCCACGGAGCGCGCCTTCATGGCCTCGTGGACGTCCTGCAGGCTGGCCGGATCGTCGATGGTGGAGGGCACGCCGAACTCCTTGCCGTCGGCGATGTTGCGCAGCAGCTTGCGCAGGATCTTGCCGGAACGGGTCTTGGGCAGGCGATCCACCACCAGCACCTCCTTGAAGCAGGCGATGGGGCCGATCTTCTCGCGCACCAGGGCCACCAGCTCCTTCTCCAGGTCCTCCTCGCGGCCCTCGAAGCCGTCCTTGGGAATCACCAGGCCGATGGGCAGCTGCCCCTTGAGGGCATCGTGGATGCCGATCACCGCGCACTCGGCCACCGCCGGGTGGGCGCCCACCACCTCCTCCATCTCGCCGGTGGAGAGACGGTGGCCGGCCACGTTGATGACATCATCGGTGCGACCCATGATGAACAGGTAGCCATCCTCGTCCACATAGCCGCCGTCACCGGTCAGGTAGAAGCCCGGGAAGGCCGCCATGTAGGCAGCGTGGAACCGCTGCGGATCGCCCCAGACGCCGACCAGGCAGCCCGGTGGCATCGGCTGCTTGATCACCACGCTGCCCTGCTCCATGGCCGCCATGCGCTCGCCCTCGCGATCCAGAATCTGGACGTCGAAGCCGGGCACCGGCACGGTGGCGCTGCCCGCCTTGGTGGGCATCGGCTCCAGGCCGTGGAGGTTGGCGGCGATGGGCCAGCCGGTCTCGGTCTGCCACCAGTGGTCGATCACCGGCACGTCGAGCAGGTCGTCCAGCCAGTGGAAGGTGGGCGGATCCAGGCGCTCGCCGGCCAGGAACAGCGCCTTCATGCAGGAGATGTCGTACTGCTCGAGGAACTTGCCGTCCGGATCCTCCTTCTTGATGGCGCGGAATGCCGTCGGCGCCGTGAAGAAGCTCTTCACCTGGTACTCGTTGATCAGGCGCCAGAAGGCGCCGGCATCCGGGGTCTTCACCGGCTTGCCCTCGTAGACCACGGAGGTGGCCCCGCGCAGCAGGGGGGCATAGACGATGTAGGAGTGACCGACCACCCAGCCCACGTCGGAGGCGGAGAAGAAGACGTCGCCCGGGGCGATGTCGTAGATCGCCTCCATGGAGTAGGCCAGGGCCACGGCGTAGCCGCCGGTGTCGCGAATCACGCCCTTGGGCTTGCCGGTGGTGCCGGAGGTGTAGAGCACGTAGAGCGGGTCGGTGCCCTTGACGGGCACGCAGTCGGCCGGCTCGGCCTCGGCCAGCAGGGTGGCCCAGTCATGGTCACGGCTGCCCAGCTCGGCGGTGTGCTGCTCGCGCTGGAAGATCACGCAGGCATCCGGCTTGTGGCTGCTCTGCTCGATGGCTGCATCGACGATCGGCTTGTAGGGCAGCACCTTGTTGACCTCCACCCCGCAGGAGGCGGCCACCACCACCTTGGGCGCGGCATCCTCGATGCGCACGGCCAGCTCATGGGGAGCGAAGCCACCGAAGACCACGGAGTGCACCGCGCCCAGGCGCGCGCAGGCGTACATGGCCACCAGCGCCTCGGGCACCATGGGCATGTAGATCACCACGCGGTCGCCCTTCTCCACGCCCAGCCCCTTGAGGGCACCGGCAAAGCTGGCGACCTGGTCGCGCATCTGGCGGTAGGTCAGGGTGCGCTTGCTGTCGGTGACGGGGGAGTCCCAGAAGATCGCAGGCTGGTCACCGCGGCCCTGCTCCACATGGTGGTCCAGGGCGGCGTGACAGATGTTCAGCTCGCCATCGGCGAACCAGCGCGCATGGTTGGCCTCGTCGTAGTGGAGGATCTGGGTGGGCGCCTTGAACCAGGGGATGCGGCGGGCCTGTTCGGCCCAGAAAGCCTCGGGCTGCTCGATGGAGCGGCGGAACTCGTTGGCGTAGGTGCTCATGGTCGTCCTGTGGTTTCAGGTCAGTGGCAACGAAACATTGTTGACACTGTAAAGGACAGGTTCCTACACGGCCTCCGACGTTAGGCTAAGTTTCGACAAAAGGTGAAGATATTTTGCGAAGCATTGTCAACAACTCGGCCACAAAGCGTCCTCATGCGGGGCCGGCCACCCTCCCTGGCCGGTCGTGACTGGTCTATGCTTCCAGTTGAGCTAAATGAGAAAAGCATGTTCATCCAGGCAGACAGCTGCCAGGCTGGGCAGGTACCAGCGTTGACGACCCGTTTCAGCGCCCTCTGGCGCGGAGGTTTTCCCATGGATAATTCCAGCAGCACGGCATCCCGGCTCCTGGCCGGAGGCAACGCCACCATCGACCGGGCCACGGCGCTGCTCAAGGCCATGGCCAACGACAACCGGCTGCGCATCCTCTGCCTGCTCGAAGGCAAGGAGCTGTCGGTGACCGAGCTCAACCGGCAGCTGGCCCTGAGCCAGTCGGCGCTCAGCCAGCACCTGGCGATCCTGCGCCGGGAAAGTCTGGTCTCCACCCGGCGCGCCTCCCAGACCATCTACTACTCCCTGAACGGCGAGAGCGCCAGCACCATCATCGAGACGCTGGGCCGGCTCGGCATGGCCGACTAGCGGCGGCGCAGGGGGCTCTGCTCCAGCACCTCGAGCCCCTTCTCCAGCGCCCGCTCCACGCCCAGGGAGACGGCGGCACCCAGCCGCTCGGAGAGGCGACGGCGCGGCTCCAGGCGCAGGTGGAGGACGCGCACCTCCTTCATGCGCTCCACCAGGTAGGCCTCGCTGGTGCCCAGGGCATCCACCAGCCCCCGCTCCAGCGCCTCTCGCCCGTACCAGCTCTCTCCGGTCGCCACGGCCTCGAGATCCAGCGCCGGGCGGCGCTCGCTCACGTGGCGCTTGAAGAGCTCATGGACGTTCTCGAGGTCCTCCACGAACTTCTCGCGCCCCTCCTCGCTGTTCTCGCCGAACACGGTGAGGGTGCGCTTGTAGCGACCGGCGGTCAGCACCTCCACGTCGATATCGTGACGCTTGAGCAGGCGGTGCACGTTGGGCACCTGGGCCACCACGCCGATGGAGCCGACCACCGCCAGGGGGGCGGCGCGCAGCTGGTCCGCCCCGCAGGCCATGAGGTAGCCGCCGCTGGCGGCCACCTTGTCGACGCACACCGTGGTCGTCAGGCCCGCCTCGCGCAGCCGGTCGAGCTCCGCCGCGGCGAGGCCGTAGGCGTGCACCAGCCCGCCGGCGGACTCCAGGCGGACGATCACCTCGTCGCCCGGCTCGGCGGCGTCGATCAACGCCGAGACCTCCTCCCCCAGGCGACCGGCGCTGCTGGCGCGAATGTCACCATGGAAGTCGATTACCCAGGCGAGGGGCTGGCGCGCCTTCTCCGACTTGCGCTCGCGCTTCTCCCGCGCCTTGTCCTCACGGCGAAAGCCCTTGAGCAGCCGCTTGCGGGTGCCGGGCTCACTGGCCGCCAGGGTCAGGCGGCGGCGGCGAAAGTCCCGGGCGTCGTTGAGCTCGTCGATCCGCAGGCGCGTCCGATTCGTGGTCTCTCCGCGCACCCTGGCCACCATGGCCACGATCAGGCCGACGATCACCACCAGGCTCAGCAGCTGGGCCAGGAACATGCCGAAATCGGCCAGCCAGTCGTTCATGATGCTCTCCTGTCCGTGTCCGAGCGCCTGCCCATGCCCCCTAGCACGCCAGGCGTGCCGGGCAGCGTCAAGGCGCTTGAATGAAACAATCGTTTGAAATAATCTGGGTGCCGATGGCCCACCCTACCAGCAGGAGCCCCGATGAGCCTCTCTACCCTCGACAAGCTGCAGTCCCGTTTCGACGCCCAGGCCGCCCAGGGCATGGACGACGTCTTCCAGTTCCACTTCAGCGATGCCGGCAGCCACTACCTGGTGGTCAAGGACGGCACCCTGGAGGTCCAGGAGGGCGAGCATGACGACCCCTCCGTCAGCCTCAGCATGACCAGCGACACCCTCAAGGGCCTCATGAACGGCGAAGTCAACGGCATGACCGCCTTCATGACCGGCAAACTCAAGGCCACCGGCAACGTCATGCTGGCCACCAAGCTGACCAGCCTCTTCCCCAACGGCTGAGGCAACACGCCTCGCCACCATCGGGCCGCCCAGTGCGGCCCGTCGTCGTTCTAGCGGGCCGCCACCTCGGCCAGGTGGGTCTCGATCAGCGCCCGGGAGATGGAGTAAAGGGGCGGCAGCTGCGGCAACCGGCGCGGCGAATACCAGGCGGCGTCGGCGATCTCCACCCCGTCGATCCGGATCCGGCGGCTGGCCGCCTCGGCGAAGAAGCCCAGCATCAGGGAGTGCGGGAAGGGCCAGGCCTGGCTGCGGAAGTAGCGGATGCGCCCCACCTGCAGCCCCACCTCCTCGAAGATCTCCCGACGCAC